>OMCG01001339.1_pt1 | contig 14699 bp, 10 predicted proteins | sample 1674071 | NCBI WGS metagenome assembly OMCG01 (sample SAMEA103958139, study PRJEB25191) | human gut metagenome | biome: human-associated habitat [ENVO:00009003]; feature: intestine environment [ENVO:2100002]; material: feces | place: Germany | collected 2013/2015 | reverse complement strand
CGCTCGGAACGATAGTAATTATACCATGGAAACCGGAAATGTCAAGCGCTTTTTTCGAATTTTTTTGACAAAAATTCCGGATGAAATTTTGGCACCGGAATGAGGACGATGGGGCGAAATTTTCGGTGAAATATGATACAATAAGACCTGAGCTGTCCGGGGCCGGGGGCCCTGCGGCAAAATACGATGGAATGAGGGAACTATACATGTTCAACTTTCTGATCTTTATCATCGGGGCGGCGCTCATGTTCGGCATGGGGGTGCGCAGTGTGCTTGCACGGCGGCGCTTGCAGACAAAAGGCGAAAAGGTCACAGCCCGCGTTGCGGGCACCGCGCAGGGCCGGGACGGTCAGGCCTATGTGCTGGAATTTGAGACGGCAGGCGGCAGCCACCGCCTCCATTACCCGAAGGCGGCCAAGGGCAAGGGCTTTGCGGCCGGGGAGACCGTGACCTTATATTATGACCCGGAAGATCCGGAGAAGATGTATGTGGAAGGCGACCGTGCCGTGCTGGGGGCTGAAGTGCTGTACTTTGCTCTGGCTGTGGTTCTGGTGCTGCTGATGGCCGGATTTGTGCGGTGAGGAGGAAATGCCATGAAACTGGAACATTTTGGGATGCCGGAACCGGGCGACTGCCGGGTGGTCTTTTCGGCCAGTGCCGAGGAGCTGGAAGCAGCGGTGCAGGCCGAGCAGGCGGCACCGGATGCGCCCAAAGAGGAAGAAGACCTGCTGACGGCAGCGGTGAACCGCGCCATTCTGGAAGGCTTTTCGTCGCTGTTCGCGCAGCTGATGGAAGAGCACCGGCTCGTCCCGGTGACCGACCCGGACTTTGAACTGCTGGCCGTCAACCGGGCCGAAGGGTTCCGGGCGGGGGCGGAGTTCTTCTGCCTGCCGCCGCTGGAGCTGGGGCGGTACACCGGCTTTGTGCAGCCCATCCGGCCCCGGCCTATCCGGAAACTGACCCTTGAACTGGAGATCAACCGCCACCACGGCGACGAGGACCGCGCCGCCGACGAGGCGGGCAAAAAAGCCCTGCGGGACCGTGTGGCGCGGGAAATCTACAAGACCCGCTGCGCCCAGGCCGAGACGCTGGCCGAGCGGGAGCTGGTCTACCAGCTTGGCGGCGAGGTGAAGGGCGCGCTGCCGAAGCAATTGGTGGCGGGCAACTATTTTGCCGAGCAGCGGGAGTTCAACCTGCGGATGCAGGCGAACAACATCAACTTTGACCAATACCTGAAGGTGCAGGGCCAGACGGTGGAACAGTTCCGGGCGGAGCTTCACGCTCAGGCAGAACAGAAACTGCGGGGGCGTCTGGGGCTTCTGCTGGTCGCCGAAACGGAACATCTCTGGCCCACAGAGGCCGAGGTGCAGGCTGCGCTGGAGGGCTGGAACGGGGAGCGGACCTTCCCATCCAACGACAAGCGGAAGCTGCGGCAGGGCATTGCCAGCCAGCGCGCAGCTGCCTTTGTGCGGGCGCACTCCACGCTGACCCCGCCGCCGGAGGAGCCGGTGGTGGTCGAGGCGGTCTGAAACGACGGGCGGCAGGATTCTGGCAAACAAAAATGGGATGCTTGTTTCAAGCATCCCATTTTTTGTTTGTGCCGGTCAGGTCTCCACGCCCTCGAACTGGCTGTTGTAGAGCTTGGCGTAGAAGCCGCCCTGGGCCAGCAGTTCGTCGTGATTGCCCTGCTCCACGATGTGGCCATCCTTCATCACAAGGATGACGTCGGCCTCGCGGATGGTGGACAGGCGGTGGGCCACGATGAAGCTCGTGCGGCCCTGCATCATCCGGGCGAACGCGGCCTGGATGCGCACCTCGGTGCGGGTGTCGATGGAGGAGGTAGCCTCGTCCAGAATCAGCATGGGCGGCAGGCAGAGCATGACGCGGGCGATGCAGAGCAGCTGCTTCTGGCCCTGGCTGATGTTGCCGCCGTCCTCCGCGATGACGGTATCGTAACCGTCCGGCAGGCGGCGGATGAAGCTGTCGGCGTGGGCCGCTTTGGCCGCGGCAACGATCTCTTCGTCGGTGGCGTCGGGCTTGCCGTAGGCGATGTTCTCGCGGACGGTGCCGGCGCGCAGCCAGGTGTCCTGCAGCACCATGCCGTAGCTGCCGCGCAGGGAAGCGCGGGTCACGTTCCGGATGTCGTCGCCGGAGACGGTGATAGAGCCGCCATTGACATCATAGAACCGCATGAGCAGGTTGATGAGGGTGGTCTTGCCGCAGCCGGTGGGGCCGACGATGGCAATGCGCTGGCCGGGCTTGACGTCCAGGTTCAGGCCCTCGATGAGGGGGCGGTCCGGCAGGTAGCGGAAGGAGACATCCTTCAGCTCCACATGGCCGTCCGGTTGCAGCACCCTGGCGTGTTCAGCTTCGGGTACCTGGTCGTCGGCGTCCAGCAGCTCGAAGACACGGGCCGCGCAGGCCAGTGCGTTTTGCAGCTCGGTGACGACGCCGGAGATCTCGTTGAAGGGCTTGGTGTACTGGTTGGCGTAGTTGAGGAAGATGCTCAGCTGACCGATGGTGATGCCGCCCGCCACAGCATAGAGCGCACCCACCAGACCGACGCCTGCATAGACGATGTTGTTGACGAAGCGGGTGGCGGGGTTGGTCATGCTGGAGAAGAAGATGGCCTTCAGGCTGACATCCTGCAGCCGCGTGTTCACCTCGTCAAAGGCGGCAAGGCTCTCGGCCTCGTGGCCGAAGGCCTGCACGACCTTCTGGCCTTCGATCATCTCATTGACCAGAGCAGTCTGCTCACCGCGCACGGTGCTCTGCCCCTGAAAATACTTGTAGCTGCGCTTGGCCAGAAAGCTGGCCACCACTAGGCTCAGCGGGGTGATGCAGACGACCACCAGCGTGATGGGGACATTCTCCCACAGCATGAACAGCAGGGTGCCGAAGATGGTCAGCAGGCCGGAGAACAGCTGGGTGAAACCCATCAGCAGGCCATCGGCAAAGGTGTCCACATCGGCGATCATCCGGCTGACGATGTCGCCGGAGGGGTGGCTGTCGAGGTAGGAGAGGGAGAGGGTCTGGATCTTCCGCAGGGCGGCATTGCGCAGGTCGCGGCTGACGGAGAAGGTGATGCGGTTGTTGCAGACGCTCAGCAGCCACTGCGCAAAGGCTGCGAGGATGGCCACGGCCACGATCTGCACGATGATCTGCATCACACCGGCAAAGTCCACACGGCCCTTGCCGAGCATCAGGTCGATGGCGCTGCCGCAGAGGATGGGGATATACAGCTGGGCGGCCACGCTCACGGCGGCCACGATGAGGCTACACCCCACGAAAAAGCGGTAGGGGCGGATCTTTTCCAGCACCCGACGGAGCGTTGCCTTGCGCTGTTCCGGGGTCAGGCTGCTCTTTGCTTTTGCACTCATTTCTGCGCATCCCCTTTCTTGAACTGGCTGGCATAGATCTCCTCATAGACCGGGCAGGAGGCCAGCAGGTCGGCGTGTTTGCCGAGGCCGACGAGTTTGCCGTCGTCCAGAACGAGGATCTGGTCGGCGTGCTGCAGGCTGGCGGCGCGCTGGCTGACGATGAAGACGGTCAGGCTGCCGGGCAGAGCCGCCAGCGCCTTGCGCAGGGCGGCGTCGGTGGCGTAGTCCAGAGCGCTGGCGCTGTCGTCCAGAATGAGGATGTCGGGCTTGCCCACCAATGCGCGGGCAATGGTCAGGCGCTGCTTCTGGCCGCCGGAGAGGTTCCGGCCGCCCTGCTCCACCGGCTCGTCCAGCCCAAGGGGCTTCGTCTTGACGAATTCCGCAGCCTGCGCCGTTTCCAGTGCGGCCCACAGGTCGGCATCCGAGGCGTTCTTGTTGCCCCAGAGCAGGTTCGAGCGGATGGTGCCGCCGAAGAGCTGCGCTTTCTGCATGACGACGCTGACGCTGCCGCGCAGAACGTCCCGCGGGTATGCCTGCACCGGACGGCCCAGGATCTCAACCGAACCCTCGGTGGCATCGTAGAAGCGGGGGATGAGGTTGATGAGGCTGGATTTGCCGCTGCCCGTGCCGCCGATGACGCCGATGGTCTGGCCGCGTTTGGCTGTGAAGCTGATGTCCGACAGGCTGGGGGCACCGGCACCGGCGTAGGTCAGGCTGACATGGTCGAACCGGACGGCGTCGTCGGCCTTGCCGGCCTCCACGGCATCCGGAAGGGCAGCGGGGAACGCCATCCCCGGCTCCGTGTCCAGAACCGCCTGCACACGGCTGGCGCAGGCCAGCGCCTTGCTGATCTGCACGATGAGGTTGGCCAGCTTGACCAGCTCGACCAGAATCTGGTTCATGTAGTTGACCAGCGCGATGACATCACCGGCTGCCATGCCGCCGATGTTGATCTCGATGCTGCCCACATACAGCAGCGCCACGATGGCCAGGTTGATGATCACGTAGGTCAGCGGGCTCATCAGAGAGGAGAGATGGCCGACGTGGAGCTGCATTTTGGTCAACAGGTCGTTGGCAGACTCGAAGCGGTCGATCTCGCTCTTCTCCTTGTCAAAGGCGCGGACGACGCGAACGCCGGTCAGGTTCTCGCGGGTCAGGCCCAGCACCCGGTCCAGACGGGTCTGGGCGGTCTTATACAGCGGGCTGGTCAGGACCATGACACCGAAGACCACGATGGACAGCAGCGGGATGGCCACCACGAAGATCCATGCGGCCCGCGCATTGACCGTGAAGGCCATGACCATGGCACCGACCACCACGAACGGGCTGCGCAGGAACAGGCGGAGGAAGAGGTTCAGGCCGCTCTGCACCTGATTGATGTCGCTGGTCATGCGGGTGATGAGGGTGCTGGTGCCCAGCGTATCCATCTCGGTGAAACCGAGCTTCTGGATGTGCTCGAACAGCGCATGGCGCAGCGAGGTGGAGTAGCCCACAGCGGCCTTGGCGGAGAAATACTGGGCCGTCAGGCTGCAGGTCAGGCCGATGACGGCGAGCAGCAGCAGGATGCCGCACCGCACAAGGATATAATGCAGGTCGTGCGCCGCAATGCCGACGTTGACGATGTCTGCCATGACCAGAGGGACAAACAGGTCGAACGTGGCTTCCAGCATCTTGAACAGCGGCGCGAGGACGGCCTCGCGCTTGTAGCCGTTCAGGTGGGTAAGCATTTTGTTCAAGGCGAAAGACTCCTTTTCTGAAATGTAAATCGGGGGAAACTTTCCCATCGCATATTATAATACAACCGGAATCGGAATGCTATTGTTTTGCGGAAAAATGCGGTGCGTCTTCCCCATTGTGAAACTTGGAAAATCCTGCTATAATAAATTATTATGACGGATGGAAAAAGAAGGGTGATGCAAATGGCATACGAGAAAAGCGTACGGCGGTTCCGCCCGGTGGGCAGCCGGAAGAAAAAGGCCGCCCCCCAATACAGCCCGGCGGGCACGGGCTGCCCGGTGGTGGAGCAGGCCGTGGAGCGGCTCTACCGGGAGCAGAACGAGACGCATTTCTGGAACCTGATGAACGCCCTGAACTATGCACTGGAGCTGAAAACGCGGGTGCTGGTGCCGCTGGATGCCGCAGCCGACCCGCAGAGCGGCCCGGCCCCGTGGGCTTCCATGCCCATCCCGGCGGAAAAGGCAGAAGGGCTGGACCCCTGGCTGCTCCACACCCGGAAGGAGCGCAGCTACCTGCCCCTGTTCACGTCGGTGAAGACGGCGGAAGCCGAGCGCGCCACGGCCACCCGGCCCATGGCCGAGCGCGGGATGCGGGAGGCCATGGAATATGCCCTGAACACCGACGGCATCGACGGTGTGGTCATCGACCCGTGGACCAATTCCGCTACGCTGGATGGCTCCATCCTGAACGGGCTGCTCAAGTCGGAGCGGGGCAGCGAAGGCCCCGGTCTGGAAGAACTGGATGCGGGCTACGATGCCGCGCGGCAGGGCAACTGGGCCGAGGCGGTGCAGCACTATGAAAAAGCCGTCGAGGCGGGCAGCGCCGAAGCGCTGGCGTTGTTGGGCGACTGCCTGTATCAGGGCCGGGGTGCCCGGCGCAGCAAGGTACAGGCCCGGCGGATGTGGAAAAAAGCCGCCAAGGCCGGGGAAGTGCAGGCCATGATCGCCCTTGGCGATGACGCAGCGGCCTCCGGGCAGGAAGCCGCCGCCGCGCTGCAATACTACCGCCGCGCCCAGAGTGCCGCCCGCGGGATGCCGGATGTCTCCTATACGCCGCAGATCCGGCTCCGCATCGCCCAGTGCGAAACGCGGTATGTCTCCCGCAAAAAGGCGCTGATGGAGCTGGCGGAGGCCGAGCAGGGCTTCTGCATCCAGCTGGAAGAGGGGGCACCGGACGCGGAGATCTGGCTGGACGAGACCCGGAAGACCGTGGCGGAGCTGATGAACGAAGGGCCGGAAAACCGATGAAATCGGCAGGAACACAAATTCTTTACATTTGTTCTATGAAATCGTCATAGGAAATCGGTAAGATGATTCTGGAAAAAAATCTGTGCTGCAAGAAAAGAGGACAAGCACTATGAGCAACGTGATCGGAATCGACCTTGGAACGACCAACTCCTGTGTGGCAGTGGTCGAGGGCGGCAAGCCCGTGGTCATCGCCAATGCCGAGGGCGAACGCACCACCCCCAGCGTGGTCGCCTTTACCAAAGACGGCGAGCGTCTGGTGGGCGGTGCGGCCAAGCGCCAGATCGCGACCAACTCCGGCCGCACCATCTCCAGCATCAAGCGCTACATGGGTTCCGACCACCGGGTCCACATCGACGGCAAAGACCTGACCCCGCAGGAGATCAGCGCCATGATCCTGACGAAGATCCGCCGCGACGCTGAGAGCTACCTCGGCGAACCGGTGACCGAGGCCGTCATCACGGTGCCCGCCTATTTTGACGACAGCCAGCGCAAGGCCACGCAGGACGCAGGCCGTATCGCGGGGCTGAACGTTCTGCGCATTATCAACGAGCCTACGGCCGCAGCGGTGGCCTACGGCCTGGACAACGAAGCACCGCAGAAGATTTTGGTCTATGACCTGGGCGGCGGCACCTTCGACGTCTCCATCATCGAGATCGAGGACGGCACCTTCACGGTGCTGGCCACCGGCGGCGATACCCATCTGGGCGGCGATGATTTCGATGAGCGGATCGTGGAGTATGCGGTGGCGGAGTTCAAGAAATCCGACCGCATCGACCTGAGCCGCGACCCCGCCGCCATGGGCCGCCTGAAAGAGGAGGCCGAAAAGGCCAAGAAGGAGCTGTCCAGCGCGCTGAGCGCACAGCTGAACCTGCCCTTCATTGCGGTGGGCAAAGACGGCCCCCACCATCTGGACCTGACGCTCACCCGCCCGCAGTTCGAGATGATGACCGGCGACCTGCTGGCCCGCACCGTGCAGCCGGTGCAGAATGCCCTGCGGGATGCGGGCATCGCCGCCAGCCAGCTGGGCAAGGTGCTTCTGGTGGGCGGCAGCACCCGGATGCCGGCCGTAGAACGTCAGGTCAAAGAGCTGCTGGGCTGCGAGCCCAGCCACAGCCTGAACCCGGACGAATGCGTCGCGATGGGCGCAGCGGTCCAGGGCGCTCTGCTGCAGGGCGGCGGCAAGCTGGCCGGTGCTTCCGGTGCCGCTGCGCAGGGGCTGGTGCTGATGGATGTCACCCCGCTGACTTTGTCCATTGAGACACTGGGCGGCGTGGCGACCCCGCTCATCACCCGCAACAGCATGATCCCCACCCGGAAGAGCCAGATCTTCACGACGGCGCGCCCGATGCAGACCAGCGTGGAGATCAACGTCCTGCAGGGAGAGCGCCATTTTGCGCGGGACAACAAGAGCCTGGGCAAGTTCAAGCTGAACGGCATCCGTGCCAGCTTCTCGTCCAAGCCGCAGATCGAAGTGACCTTTGATATCGACGTCAATGGCGTCGTGAAGGTCTCCGCCAAAGACCTCGGTACCGGGCGGGAGCAGAACATCACCATCACCGGCAGCACGAACCTGTCGGAACACGAGATCCAGCGCGCCATGGCGGATGCCGCCGCGTATGAGGCCGAGGACAGCCGCCGGAAAGAGCGGCTGGAACTTCACAATCAGGCCGAAGTGCTGGCCTACAAGGTGGATGAGGCCCTGTCCAAGTGCAAAAAGGAGCTGGACAAGGACGAAAAGAACCGCATCAAGGCCGATGTGGCCAACCTCCGCCGCTGCCTGCGGAAGGACAAACCCGAAAAGATGAACGAGACCGAGGAAGCGAACCTCCGGCAGGCCAAAGAGCAGCTGGAAGCTTCGGCCAACCACCTGATGATGCTCTACACGAGCGAAGAACAGAAAGAACAATAAGAAGACAAAAAAATCTCCGCGCAGCTGCGCGGAGATTTTTTTTCGGCAGGGCCGGAACAGAGGGTGGAGAAACGGACAGGTTTACACGATCAGCTCCACCGTGCTCCCCCCGCTGCGGGCCTTTTTGACGAGGACCTGATGGTCGATGCGGTCTTTGAGGGCGGCGACGTGGGAGATGATGCCCACGAGCCGGTCGCCTTCGGTCAGGCCGGAGAGGACCCGGATGGCCTGTTCCAGACTTTCGTCGTCGAGGGAGCCGAAGCCCTCGTCGAGGAAGAGGGTGTCCAGCCGGATGCCGCCGGCCGTGCTCTGGACTTCGTCCGAGAGGCCCAGCGCCAGCGCCAGCGAGGCCTTGAAGCTCTCGCCGCCGGAAAGGGTCTTCACACTGCGGCGGGTGCCGTTGTAGTGGTCGATGACGCCGAGGTCCAGGCCGGACTGGCTGCGCTGGTTTTCGGCCCCGACCCGCTCCAGCTCGTACTGCCCGGCGGTCATCTGCATCAGGCGGGTGTTGGCGTGGACGAGGATGCGGTCGAGATAGTGCATCTGGATGTAGGCTTCCAGCTTGATCTTCTGTTTGCTGCTCAGGGTGCCGCCCGCTGTGGAGGCCAGCGCGTTGACCCACTGCCAGCGGGTCTCCAGCACCTGCCGGGCCGCGGCCAGGCGGCGGTAGTCGGCGGCGGCGCGGCGGTTGGGCACCAGTTGGGCCGTCAGGGCCTTTTCCTGCTCGGCGGCCTGCTGGCGGGCCGTTTGCAGCGCGGCGAGCCGGGTGCGCAAAGCGTCGAGGTCTGCGGCCCCGGTCTCCGGGGCCTGCTGGTCTTGCAGGGCCTGCACGGCGGCTTCGGCGGCAGCGATGGCGTTTTCCGCAGCGCGGCGGGCGGCTTCGGCCTGCTCCATGCCGGTGCGCAGGGCAGTGCGCTGGGCCGTCAGGTCGGCGACCGTCTGCTGGGCTTCGGCGCGGCTGGCCGGTGCGGTCTGCCGGGCTTCGGTGATCTGCTGTTCCAGCGCCGCAGCCGTGGCTTCGCGGGCAGCGGCAGTCTGTTCGGCAGAGGCCGCTGCTGCTTCCAGCGCAGTGCGCTGGGCCGTTTTGGTCTTGCGGGTGGTATCCAGCCGGGTGCGGCGGGCACAGTCGGCGGCGGCCTTTTGCCGGGCTGTGCGGTTCTCGGCCTGTGCAGTCTGGAGCGCGGCAGTCTCCTCGGCAAGAGCCGTTTTCAGCAGAGCCACGGTCAGAGCGACCGGCCCCTCCGGCGAGGTGAAGCGTTCGGGCAAAAGGCTTTCGGCGTCCCGGCGGAGGGTGGCTTTGCCCTCCCGCTGGGCGGCGAGGGCTTCGCGGGCGGCTGCCGCGCGGTCCTGCGCTTCGCGGTCTGCTGCTTCGGCCGCCTGCTTGGCGGCGGTCACCTGCGCCTGGGTGGGGGCGGTGTGAGGCAGCGCTGCTTTGGCCGGGTGGTGGACACTGCCGCAGACGGGGCAGGGGGTGCCTTCGGCAAGGCCCTGCGCCAGAAGCCCGGCCTGTGCGTCCAGAAACGCCCGCTCGCAGGCGTCCCGCTCCGCGTGGGCAGTGTCCTGCACGGCGGCTGCGGTGCGGTAGGCGTCCTGTGCCTGTCGGGCTGCGTGGGTGCGGCGCTGGTCTTCGGTCAGGCTTTGAGCCAGCGCGGTGAGGGCGGTCTCCCGGCTGGTGAGCTGCTCGGCCTGAGCAGTCAGGGCCACGTTCCGGGTCTCCGGGTCGCCGAGGGCGGCCGCTTCGGCGTCCAGCGCGGCGAGTTCCGCATCCAGTGCGGTCAGCTGGGCCCGCGCCTTGCGGGCTTTGGCCTGTTCCAGGTCGGCCTCGCTGCGGGCGGCGGTCTGTGCGCGGCAGAGCTTGTCCAGCGCGTCGCAGGCGTCAAGGCCCGCTCTGGCTCGCTCCAGCTGGGCGGTCAGAGCGTCCAGTGCGGCGGCATCGCCTGCATGGCGGGCCGCATCGGCGCGGGCCGCGTCCCGGCGGGGGAGCAGGGCGGCAAGCTCGGCCTGCTTTTCGACCCGCTGGCGGCGAAGGGCTTCGGCCTGCTCGGCCCGGCCCAGCGTCTGCTGCAAAGCGTCCAGCTGCGCCTGCGCGGCGGTGTGGGCGGCGGCAGCGGCGGAGAGTTCCGCTTCCTGCCGGGTGAGGAGCCCGTCCAGCAGGGCGGTGACTTCCTCGGCGGGGCGCTGCGCCGAAAGCCCGCCCAACGCTTCGGCGTCGGGGTCGGTCTCCGGATAGCGGATGCCGGAGAGCACCGCGTCCAGCTGGACGTTCTGGGCCGTGCGCTGGGCCGTGAGGCGGGCGTTCTCCTCTTGCAGCGCGTCCTGCAATTTCTGGTAGCGCTGGGTGCGGAACAGTTTGCGGAAGATCTTGCTCCGCTCCTCGGTCGTGGCGTTGAGCAGGCGGGTGAACTGCCCCTGCGCGATCATGGCGATCTGGCAGAACTGGTCGTAGTCCAGCCCGATGAGAGCGGTGACGGCGGCGGTGACATCCTTCGACCGGGTCACGGGCGGGCGGCCGTCCGGGTAGGTGAGGACGGCGTCCGCCTTTTCGGTGGTCGTGCCCTCGCCCCGCGCTTTGGGGCGGAGGTAGTCCGGGTTGCGGCGGACGGTGTACCGCTGGCCGCGCACCTCAAATTCCAGCTCGACAAAGGTGGGGGTGCCGGGGGCGGCGTACTTGCTGCGCAGCATGGCACCGTCCCGCACACCGCCGCTGGAATGGTCGTACAGGGCATAGGTGATGGCATCGAAAAGGGTGGTCTTGCCCGCGCCGGTGTCACCGGTGACGAGATACAGGCCGCCTTTGCCCAGGCGCTCTAGCTCCAGCGTGACGGCGCTGGCGTATGGCCCGAAGGCCGAGAGGGTCAGCTTCAGGGGTCTCATGCGTCCTCCTCCTTCCAGAGCATTTCAATGAGCTGCTGGCAGAATGCAGCCTGCTCGGCGCTCAGGGGCTGATTGTTCTGCAGCGCATAAAAGGCCGCAAAGTGCTCCAGCGGCGTTTTCTGCTCGGTCTGGGCCGGGGCGTCGAGGTCGGCCTGGGTGCGGGTGCGGAGGTTGTCGTAGTCCAGCCGCATCAGGTTCGGGTAGATGACCCGCAGCCGGGCCAGCGCATCGGGCACATCCTGCTCGTCGGTCAGGGTGATGTGCAGATAGTCGTCGGTGGCCGTGCCCGCATAGCTGCGGCGGTCGGTCAGCTCCATGTAGCTGCCGCGCAGCTCCCGCAGGTCGTGCTTCGGGGTCAGCGGCGCGGTGGAAAGCGTGACCTCTCCCTTCGGCCCCAGCTCCACAAAGGTTGCGCTCTTGTGCTGGTGCGCCTCCGAGAAGGAATACTTCAGCGGGGTGCCGCAGTAGCGCAGGGTATCGCGGCCCACCTTCTGGGGGCTGTGCAGGTGGCCGAGGGCCACATAGTCGAAGCCGTCAAAGAGGGCGGCATCCACACAGTCCAGCCCGCCCACCGATGGCTCCTCGCTCTCGCAGGCAGCGGCACCGGCCACGAACTGGTGGGCCACCAGCACGCTGCGGCGGGCCGGGTCGGGGGCACAGCGGCGCAGCACACAGCCCAGGGCGTCGCTGTAGCTCTCGATGGGCTCGTCCGGGTAGATGTGGCGCACCGTGGCGGGTTTCAGGAAGGGCAGTAAGTAAATGTCCACCGGGCCGTATGCGTCGGTGAGGGGGATGGGGGCCGGGGCCCCTTCAAACACCGGGCTGACGTAGACCTGGCTCCCCGCCAGCAGATGGGCGCCGAACGCGACCCGCTCGGCGGAGTCGTGGTTGCCGCTGATGGCGAAGACCGGCAGCTTCCGGTCGGCCAGTTCGGTGAGGAACCAGTCCAGCAGACGGACGGCTTCGGCGGGGGGCACCGGCTTGTCGTAGAGGTCGCCCGCCAGCAGAACAGCATCCACGGGGCGGGTATCGAGGAGCGACAAAATCTCCTCCAGAATATACCGCTGGTCGTCCAGCATGGAGAACTCGCAGACCCGCTTGCCGAGGTGCAGGTCGGAGAGGTGAAGAAAACGCATGGGAGCACCGCCTTTCAGTTGAATGGTTCTATTATAACATGAAGAAGAAGCGAGCAGAAGAGGAAACTCCTTCTGTCTGCTCGCTTCGCTCACATCCACCTCCCTCTGAGAGGGAGGCTATCTGGCCCCCTCACCGAGGGGGCTGCCGCCGAAGGCGGCTGGGGGAGCTAGAACATCTTCTCCCAGGTGGCTTTGCCGACTGTGCCGTCGGCAGTGAGGCCGTTGCGGCGCTGGTAGCGCTCCACGGCGGCTGCGGTGGAAGCACCGTATTTGCCGTCGGTGGAGAGCTTTTCCCCCAGCGCGTTCAGCTTCTGCTGCACCAGCCGGACCGTACCACCGGAACTGCCCTGCCGCAGCACGATGCCGGGGTAGGGGACGTGCAGGCCGTGTTTGGCGGTGTATTTGGTGTAGAGCACGTTCCAGGTGTTCGCGCCCACCTTGCCGTCCACATTCATGTCGTTTTTGAGCTGGAACTCCTTCACCGCGTTCACGCTCTTGGTGCCGAACCGCCCGTCCGTGGTCAGCTCGTGGTACCAGGTGCAGGTGTCGCGCAGGCCGTTGAGCCAGGTCTGCACCAGTGCTACGTCGGGGCCGGTGGAGCCGCGCTGGATGAGGGAATAATAGGCAGGAATTGCCATGGTCAAACTCACACTCCTTCCACCAGGAGCTTATGCGGCGGAAGGTGGAAGTGTTCGTGGGAACCTTTGTCAGATCCAGCAGGCAATACCCGACGGCCAGGGCCTCTCCTGCCGGGAGAGGCGGCATCGCGGATGCGATGACGGAGAGATTATCCCAGCAGGATGACATCTTCCCGGCGGGCGGTGTGCTTCTGCCACCACTCCACGCATTTGAACCGCAGGAGATACCGCCCGCAGACGAGGTCGTTCTCGGCGGGGGCGGCATAGCCGCCGCAGGCGGTGCGGCAGAGGCCGGGGTAGAGTACGCACCACCAGTTCCGGCCATAGGGGGCTGCGCCGATGTCGATGCGCAGGGCCTGATACCGCCCGGCGGGCAGGGCCGAGGCAGAGTAGCGGGTGGTGTCGAAGTACATTTCCACCAGATACACCCGCACCGGTGCAAAACTGCCGCGCCCGGCCAGCACGGTGCGGGCGACCCGCTGCAGCTCGGACAGGTGGGCCGCAGCCCAGCGGAGGGCGGCGGGCTGGTCTGCCGCCGGGCAGGCCGTGTCCAGATACGCGAGCACGGCGTCCCGCACGGCCAGCTTGTCGGTCTGGTCGGCGGTGGTATCGCTGGCAGCGCGGATGTGGAGCCGCAGAGTGTCGGCGGCAAGCGCAGCTCCGGTGTCGAGCTGGGTGCGGCCCCAGCCCAGCAGGCCCTGCAGACCGATGCAGAGCGCGAGCGCACCGCTGAGAGTGATGCACCAGACGGTCATCTGGCGGCGGGATAAAATGCGGCTGTACATAAAAAACAGACCCTTTCTCTGGAAATACTATCCAGAGTCTGGGTCTGTGGGAGTGATTTTATTCTCAGTTTTTCAGCGACTGCATCGGGGCGGGCAGGCGGCCGCCGCGGTTGATGAAGACCGACGGGTCGCGCTGGTTGACCGGCATGATGGGGCCATAGCCCAGCAGACCACCGAAGTCCAGAATCTCGCCTGCCTTGCGGCCGATGGCCGGGATGACGCGGACGGCAGTGGTCTTGCTGTTGACCATGCCGATGGCGGCTTCGTCGGCGATGAGGGCACTGATGACGGCAGGGGTGGTGTCGCCGGGGATGATGACCATGTCGATGCCCACCGAGCAGACGGCGGTCATGGCTTCGAGCTTTTCGATGGTCAGGCAGCCGCACTCCGCTGCGTGGATCATGCCGTCGTCCTCGCTGACGGGGATGAAGGCACCGGACAGGCCGCCCACATGGTTGGAGGCCATGACGCCGCCCTTCTTGACGGCATCGTTCAGCAGGGCCAGGCAGGCTGTGGTGCCGCAGCAGCCGCAGGTCTCAAGGCCCATCTCTTCGAGGATGTTGGCTACGCTGTCGCCCACGGCCGGGGTGGGGGCCAGCGACAGGTCGATGATGCCGGCGGGCACGCCCAGCGCCTTGGAGGCAAGGTTTGCCACCAGCTGGCCCACGCGGGTGATCTTGAACGCCGTGCGCTTGACCAGCTCGGCCACCTCGTCGATGGGGGCATCCTTGGGCAGTTTGGCCAGCGCGGCGCGCACTGCACCGGGGCCGGAGACACCGACGTGGATCTCGCAGTCAGGCTCGCCGGGGCCGTGGAATGCACCGGCCATGAAGGGGTTGTCCTCCGGCGCATTGCAGAAGACGACCAGCTTGGCCGCACCGATGCACTGACGGTCTGCCGTCAGCTCACTGGCCTTTTTGACGGCCTCGCCCATCAGCTTGATGGCGTCCATGTTCAGGCCCGCCTTGGTGGCACCGATGTTCACCGAGCTGC
>OMCG01001335.1_pt1 | contig 14759 bp, 14 predicted proteins | sample 1674071 | NCBI WGS metagenome assembly OMCG01 (sample SAMEA103958139, study PRJEB25191) | human gut metagenome | biome: human-associated habitat [ENVO:00009003]; feature: intestine environment [ENVO:2100002]; material: feces | place: Germany | collected 2013/2015 | reverse complement strand
TCAGTTTCATAATCGTGTCGCTCAGCCTCAAAAAAATAAATAGCTGAGTAATTTTGTCAGGAATGATACAGATTCCGGCAGAAAATAGCTGACTAAAACTGTCAGGTTTAAAAAAACCCTGCTTCCGGACTAAGACTTGTTACGGTGTCCTCCTCCGGCTTTATTACAATGTTCTGCTAAGACGAAAGGTGCGCCGGACGTAAGGGCGCGCCTTCTTTGTGTTCGGAGAAACAAACCATGAGAAAAACGACGCTTTGTGCCGTCCTTTTTGCCGCTGCGTTCGGCGTCCACTGCGCGCAGGCCGCCCAGACCCTGCGCGTTGCCACGGAAAGCACCTTTCCGCCCTTTGAGTACGTGAACACCAAAACCGGTGACATCGAGGGCTTTGACATGGACCTCATCCGGCTGCTCGCGAAAAAAGCAGGCTACAACATCGAAATCGCCAACATGGGGTTTGATGCGATTGTCCCGGGCATTCTCACAAACACCGTTGATATCGGTGCCGCGGGCATTTCCATTACGCCGCAGCGCGCTAAGCGCGTTCTTTTTACGGATCCCTACTACACCTCGGGGCTTTCCTTCGTGATCCGCGCTGAAGACAAAACGAAACTCAAAAGCATCAAAGATCTCGACAATCAGCCGATCTGCGTGCAGATCGGCACCTCGGGCGCCATGCGCGCGGCCAAGATCCCCGGCGCCACGGTCCGTACCTATAACGGGCTCAATGAAGCCTATACGGAACTCTTAAACGGCGGCTGCCGCGCCGTGCTTAACGATAAGCCCGTAAACGGCTACTTCATGGCCAAGTCCAATAAGAGCAAGCGCTACCACCACGTCACCGACGAGAGCCTTAAAGCCGAAGAGTTCGGGTTTGCCGTGAGTAAAGAGCGCCCGGAGCTGCTTGAAAAGCTCAACAAGGCCCTAAGAGAAGCCCGTAAAAACGGCGAGTACCAGGCGCTTTACACGAAGTACTTCGGGGAGTAATCCGCCCGCCGTATGCGGTGTAAGCCGCACGCGGCGCGATTCTTCTTTATGATGCGTTGATAAGAAAGCCCGTTTCCGGGACGCCCCGCGTTCCGGAGGCTTATTTCGTCCGCTGTTTTCACTGTTTTTCTGCGTTCTCGGCCGCGGCTGAGAGCCAATCTTGGGAGCCACACATGGAGTTTGATTTTTCACTGATTACCGGGTCGCTGCCCCTGTTACTGCAGGGCGCACTTGTGACGCTGGAAATCACCGCGCTCTCCGTGGGCCTGGGGCTCGTATTCGGTCTGATTGCGGCGCTCGCACAGATTTCCAAGTTTGCCCCGCTGCGGCTTTTGGGCAAGATATACGTGGACTTTATCCGCGGCACACCGCTTCTGGTGCAGATCTTCATCATCTACTTTGCCCTGCCCGTCATCATCGGCCAGCGCATCGACCCGTTTGTGGCGGCCGTGGCGGCCTGTTCCATTAATTCGGGCGCCTATGTGGCGGAAATCTTCCGCGCGGGCATTCAGTCGATTGACATCGGCCAGATGCGCGCGGGGCTTTCGCTCGGGATGAACTGGTCCATGACGATGCGCTACATCATCCTGCCGCAGGCCTTTAAGCGCATCATTCCGCCGCTTGGAAACGAATTTATCGCCATGCTCAAGGACTCGTCCCTTGTGTCCGTGATCGGCTTTGAAGAGCTCACGCGCTCGGGGCAGTTGATCATTGCCGAAACCTACGGGTCACTGGAAATCTGGTCGGCCGTGGCGGTGATTTACCTCGTGATGACTCTGACCATCACGCGCCTTGTGAGTTTCCTTGAAAAGCGCTTTAAGACGAGCGACGCACGTTAGAAAACTTTCAGGCAACACGCAAAAGGCCGCATTCCTTTTTTGGAAACGCGGCCTTTTTGTTGGGCGGGCGCTTTACGCCTCAGAAAAGTTTGCCTGAAGCAATGTCCCAGGCGGTCTGCACGAAAAGAACCACAAGCACGATGAAAATGATCGGCCGCACGATGCGGCTGCCGTTTTTAATCACAAGGCCCGCGCCGATGTAGTGGCCCGCGATGCTAAACAGCGCAGCCGCAGCACCGAGCACCCAAAGCACTTCGCCTGAGGCGGCAAACGTCACAAGGGCCGCCGTGCCGCTTGCAAGATTCACAGCCTTCATTTCGCCCCCGGCGTTACGCACATCAAGCCCCGCAAAAAGGGAAAAGCCGATCAGCATAAAAGTGCCCGCACCAGGCCCGTAAAAGCCGTCGTAGATCCCGCAGATAGCGGACACCGCAACAAGTATGACGATGCGCCGCTCAAAAGGCATCTCCCGGCGTTCCGCCGCGAGCGACCCCGACCGAAAAAGAAGAAAACCGGCCACAAAAGGCAGCGCCGCCACCATCACAATGAGAAAAATATCCGCCGGCACTTTAAGGGCAATCAGGGCTCCGAGTGTGCTCCCCGCAAGCGCAGCCGCCACTGCGGGCACGGTCTGCCGCCAGTGCATGCAGCCCGCGCGCGCAAGCCTCACCGCCGACACGGCCATCCCCACGCAGCTTGAGAGCTTGTTGGTGCCGATTGCCATATGCGGGGGCACCCCGGCAATGAGGTATGCAGGCAGCGTAATGAGGCCTCCGCCTCCGGCAATCGCATCCACAAAACTGCCCAAAAACACCAGCGGACAGACGATGAGAAAAAGTGTGAGATCAAGCTCAGGCACGACAAAACCTTCCTAAAGATCAAGGCGCGGCACGGCCTTTAAAAGGCGCTTTGTGTACGCAACCTGCGGGTTGCACAAAACTTCTGCCGCGTCACCGGCTTCCTCCAGGCGCCCTTTTTCCATCACCGCCACGCGGTCGGCAAGATACTCCACCACGGCAAAGTTGTGGGTAATAAAGAGGTAGGCCACACCCGTCTCTTTCTGAATCGCCTTCATGAGGTTCAAAATCTGCGCCTGTACGGAAACGTCAAGCGCGCTCGTCGGTTCATCACAGATAATAAGCCGGGGATTGACGGCCAAAGCCCTTGCAATGGCAATACGCTGGCGCTGGCCGCCCGAAAACTCGTGCGGCAGGCGCTCTGCCGCTGATGCAGACAACCCCACACGCTCCAGAAGCCCGGCGGCGCGCTTTAAGCGTTCTTCCTTCGTTTCTCCGATGCCCAGCGCCCGCATGCCTTCGGTGATGCTCTCCCCCACACTCATACGGGGATCGAGGGAACTGAAGGGGTCCTGGAAAATCATCTGGTTTGCGCGCCTCAATTTCGTGAGGTCTTCACCCTTGGCAGTCAGCGCTTCAATACCGCCGCAGACCACACGTCCCGTGATGCGCACGTCTCCTTCAATGAGTCGCAGCACGGCTTTTCCGAGTGTTGTTTTCCCCGAGCCCGACTCCCCGACCAAGGCCACGGTTTCACCCTCACGGACCGTGAACGTCACGTCATTGACTGCCGGCGTGAGAAGCGGCTTTTTAAAGAGCCCCCGCGACTTTACAAAAGTAACCGAAAGGTGTTCTGCCCTCAGCACTTCGTGTGAGCCGGTTTCGGTGAGAGGGCTTTCCGTCACATCAGCGTGAGCGGCGGGCAGTCTTCCGGGATTAAGGAACCGCACCCGCCGATCCGGATCCCCCTTGACCGGCACCTGCGGCACAGGCGCTTTACGGCATGCTTCCCTGGCTTTCGCGCAGCGGTCTGCAAACCGGCAGCCCGCAGGCATCTCGTTTAAGTTGGGAACGCGTCCGGCGATCCCCGAGAGGTGCTGTCCGCGCTTTGCTGTTGAAGGCACGGCGGAGAGGAGGCCCGCGGCATACGGGTGCAGCGGCGAGGCGAAAAACGCACTGCAGGGCGCTTCTTCCACGATCTCTCCGGCGTACATGAGCGCCACTCGGTCGGCATAACGCTTTACGACCGCAAGGTCATGGGTAATCAAAAGAAGCGCAAGATTTCGCTCTTTCTGCAGGTCCTTTAGGAGATCAAGAATCTGCGCCTGCAGTGTGACGTCCAGTGCCGTTGTCGGTTCGTCGGCAATCACCACGTCGGGGTTACCGGCGAGCGCAATGGCAATCAACACGCGCTGCTTTTGCCCGCCCGAAAGTTCGAAAGGGAAAGCGTCAATGCGCTCTTCAGGCTTGTCAATTCCGACGCGCGTGAGCCACTGAAGAACCTTTTGGCGGACAACATCTTTTCCCGGGTTTTCGTGCAGCCGGATCACTTCGGCTATCTGCTCGCCCACCGTCATCACGGGATTTAAGGCGGTGGCTGGCTCCTGAAAGATCATCGCCATTTTGGCGCCCCGCAAGCGGCACATTGCATCTTCGGGCAGGTCCGGAAGCGACACACCGTCAAGCACCACGTCACCGGCACTCACACCGACCTGCGCGGGCAACAGGCGCATGAGCGCAAGAGCCGTCAATGACTTTCCGCACCCGGATTCTCCCACGAGCGCAAGCGTCTCGCCGGGGCTGACGGTAAAGCTGATGTCCTTGAGTGCCGTGACTTTCCCAGAAGGCAGGTAAAAGTCCACGGCAAGTGATTTCACGTCGAGCATGGAGTGCTTCTTTAGTATCCGTTGAGTGAGAACGATAACAGAAGGAAAAACGCACGAGAAAGAACTTCTTGAAGCGCGAAAAAAGTCCGATTTGCGAGAAGTGTTGCCTTTTTCGTTTCCCGGGCACTTACTGAAAACTATGCCCCTGATTCGAATCACTTCATGCAAAGCGGCGGCTTGTACTAAAAAATTCCGGCAGAAACGTCTGCCCCTCATGTCTCAGCCGCAAAGGGAAACCACTGAGTTTGCATTAAATGCCATACTACCTTTCGCCACCCCTTCAACCTTTCATGGAGTGGCAAAACATGCGATATTCGCAGGAGTTCAAAGACAACGTCGTAGCGCGCCTGCTGAGCAAGGAGCTCAGCATCTCTGAAGCCGTGGAGCAGTACTCGATCGGCAAATCAACGATCTCGTACTGGCTCAGGATTGCCAGAGAGAGCAAGCAGGTTGCGGCAAGCTGCCCGACGAAACCGCAGCACCCGTCCGCCCGCACCAGATCCGGACCTCGGATCAAACACGTCCCGCACGGCCGAAGCAAAGAGGTTCGCGCACAAAACAAGCGTCACCATGAAAAGAAAACAGGCGGCCAGATTCCACCAGATCATGGGGCTGCGGCTCATCTCAACGGCTGCTGCATTAATCATGGTGCCGAAACTGTCGATCGTCGGATCAACCCCGACCCCCACGTAACTTAAAACCGCTTCGTAAAGCACAATCCCCGAAAAGTCGAGCACCGCCACAATGAGCACAATGTGCGTGACGTTCGGAAGCACGTGGCGCGCCATGATGCGCCAGGGCGAGACGCCGAACGCCTTGGCGGCGGTCACAAAGTCCATCGCCGCCACCTTCATCGTTTCAGCGCGCAAAAGTCTTGCGAGCGCAGCCCACCCGGTCACACCCATGATGACTGCCAGAAGAAAAAGCCGCACGTCCGCGCGCTCAAGCCCCGTTTCGTAGAGCTGCGGGTTTTTGTCGATAAAAACCTGCACCATCAGAACTGACGCAGCAATCAGAAGCACCGAGGGAATGGACGAAAGCGTCGTGTAAATGTACTGGATGACGTCGTCGGTCTTACCTTTAAAGTACCCGGCGGCTATACCCAAAACAACCGCAAAGGGAAGCGCGGAAAGTGTGGCGAGAGACCCGATCACAAAGGCCGTTCTCACCGACTTTAAGGCTGTGTAGAGGACGTCGTTACCCGTGGCATCGGTACCGAAAACATGCCGCATCGGCCAGATAAACATAAGAATGACCGCCAAAAGCACGGCGACCTGCACCACCTGCACCGCAGGCCGCGCGGGATTGGTGCGCGCCGTAACCTTCACCAGGCTCAGCGTAAAAGGCGTTTTGCAGACCGCCTTATGCGCGAGCGCCAGGATAATCCAGAGCATTGAGAGCGCAATCACCCCCGTTAAAAACCCCGCAAAAAAACGTTTTCCGAGCTTAAGCCCCGCGCCCTTTTCGGGCACGTCAGGCGAAGCCCCGGTAAGCCTCTGATAGTCGCGCACGCTTTTACCGTCCCTGATGACCGTTGTTTTGTCAAAGTCGTGCAGGGCAAAAGGCGCTGAGTAACTTCTCTCGCGTCCCGCAATGTGCGGCAGCACCAGAGTGTCTAAAAGCGACACGGTCTTCGTGTCGTAGGCAACGGTTGCCTCAGCTGTCTGCTTCGGGAGTTCATTTCGCCAGTGCACGCTGTCGGCAAGCGCCAAAAGGAAAAAGAGCAGCAGCACCGTGCCGCAGGCCTGGGCCGCGGGGCGGATGAGCACTTGTTTCCATTTGGCCGCAAGTTCCGGGGTTTTCGCGGCATAAACCGCAAAAAATAGAACCGCGGCCGCAAGAAACCACATCACAAGATCGGTGTAGAGAACAACAATTTTCACTTTGCCGCATCCTTTACTTCAGCCGTATTCTGGGGTCAACCACCGTGTAGGCCACGTCCGTGAGAATGAGCCCGAGAATATAGGCAGCCGTTCCCAAAAACACCATCGCGCGCACGACGGAAAAGTCCTGGGCGTTAATCGCGTCAATCGTGTAGGAACCAAGCCCCGGAATTCCGAAAAAGTTTTCCATGATAAGTGACCCCATAAAAAGCATCGGGATCACGGCCACGGTACTGGTGATCACCGGAAGCATGGCGTTACCGAGCACATGGCGGAAAAGCACCCGCATTTCGCTTACGCCCTTGGCGCGGGCTGTTCTCACGTAGTCTTTTTCGCTTTCTTCAAGAAACATCGAACGGTAAAGAAGCGCTTCGCCGCCAAGGCGCGTAAAAACGCCGATAGCGACCGGCAGCACCAGAAACGCGGCCATGGCAAACCCCTCGGAAAACCCAGAGACCGGCACCCATCTCAGGGTCTTAGAAAAAAGCCACTGCCCCACGATGATGTAAAAAAGCGCCGAAATGCTCATCACCGTGACGCTCATCGCCACACCCGCCCACTCCAGCCGCGTTCTTCTCACCATCACCAAAATGAGCGCAAAACTCACCGATACAAATACACCCAGCAAAAAGGTCGGGAGGGCAAGCGCCAAAGACGCGGGCGCCCTTTCCTTAATTTCGGTATTGATACTGCGGCCGGTGTCCGAGAGCCCGAAGTCCCCGGCCAAAAGGGGCGCTGAGCGCCGGAAAAAGATCGTTTCCGTGAATTTCCCGGTACCTTCGGCCGCACTGTTAAAGATAAGCGGCACGTCGTAGCCCCGCTCCTTTTTCCAAGAGTCAATTGCCTGCTGCGTCACGTAGCGCCCGCCGATTGAAAGCCGGGCCATATCATCCGGCGTGTTGACGGCAAAAAAGAGGGCAAACGTAAGGGCGTTCACACCGAGCAGAATGAAAAAGCCGTAGACAATGCGGCGGAAAATGTAGCCGATCATTTATTTCCCTCCGCAATACGGCCGGTCACAGAACGGCGCGCCCTCACATAATTTCTCACCGCCCAAACCAAAAGTCCCGCCGCCAAAAGAATGATGAGCGCCGGCCAGAGAACGGGCGTATTCCACGCGCGGATTTTTTCAGCCCGCGCTTTTGCGTCAACGGCCATGTACTGCACGTTATCCCGCACCGTCTGCGTGGGCTTGGCGTTTTTCACCCAGCCGTGCAGAGCCGCTGCCGGGGGTAGTAACCGAAACTCCACGGGGCCTCGGTCTGCACGATCCGGATCATGCGGTCAATCAAAGCAGCTTTTTCCGGACCGTTTTCTTCCGTGCGCATTTTTTCAAAAAGCCGATCAAATTCGGCGTTGCAGAAATTACTCGCATTTTCGCCTCCGGACGTGCTTCCCACTTTACTGTTGGGGCCGTACAGGAGAAAAAGAAAGTTTTCCGCATCCGGATAATCCGCGATCCACCCCCAGTAATAAATCTGGGCCGTGCCGTTCATCATCTTGTCCTGAAAGCGGTTGTAGTCGGTGGCACGGACTTCGAGCTGAATGCCGATCTTGGCAAACTGCCGCGTAAACCACTCAAGAAACGCTTTGGAGCCCGGGGCCGCGCTCTGCCAGTCAAAGTTAAGCACAAGGGGGCGCCCCGTCTTCACGTCGCGCCCGTCGGGGTAACCGGCTTCACGCATCAGACGCCTGGCGTCCTCAATACTGCGGCGCACAATGCGGCCGTTTTCGTCCTTACGGTAGACAACCGGGTTAAAGGCCGCAGGCCCGTCTGCGCGGTAACCGAAAAGCCCGGGCGGCAGCGGCCCGTGCGCGGCTTCACCCTGCCCCTTTTCAAAGATCGCAATCTGCTCTTCCCAGTCAACAGCAATGGAAATGGCTTGTCTCAATTTTCGGTTGCGTTCGCGCTCGGCTGCCGTTTTTCCAGCGCCCACCACGGGGTCAAGCCAGTTAAAGCCGAGGTACCAGAGATTGGCTTCCACGGTTGTCGGGAAAACAAGCTCACGCTCGGCGTAAAGCTTTGCCTTATCCGCGTCATCTCCCGCAGCAACCAGATACCCCTGCCCCACATCCACGCGCGAAATCTGCGGACTGTCGTAATAGCCCTGCAGGAATTTTGTGGTCACCGGAACCGCTTCCTTTTCAAGCGTCATCACGATGCGGTCAACAAAGGGAAGGGGCTTGCCGCAGTCCTTTAAAAGGCCCTTTGCCTCATCCTCCGGCTCACCCTCACACGGATAGGGCACAAAGCGAAACTCGGGGTTGCGCTCCAAAACGTGCTCCCGGTTTTGCCGCGAAGAAACGAGCCGGTAGGGGCCTGTGCCCACAGGCCAGGCCTCAAGCGTGACGTTGTTCTTTTTAAGGAGCGGATTGGCCCCGTAAAAGGCGGTTGCTTCCCACGGAACCGGTGCAAAAAACGCCATCGTGAGCCAGTTGGCAAACTGCGGATAACGCCCGTAGACCGTGATTTCAAGCGTATGGCTGTCACGGGCTTTCACGCCCTCAACAGGAAAATCCCGGATATCGGGTGCCGGACGTCCGGCGGCTTCCGCCTCCTTTAAGGCTTGGGCAAAAGTTTCGGAAAAGGCCTTTAACCCCACGATGTGCGAGGACAAAATCCCCAAAACGGGGCTTACGGTGCGGACGTCACCGATGCGCTTAATGCCGTAGACGTAATCGTCGGCCGTCAGTTCCCGCGTCCCTTTTTCCGGAAGGTCCAGGGGGTTGGTGAGTTTTTCCGTCACCGCATCGGTGAGCCGGTGATAGCGGTAGTTGCCGGCCGCGTCTTTCGCAAAAGCCGGGTGCGGTGCGTAGCGGATCCCTTTTTTAATCGGAATCACGTAGCGGGAGAAGGCACTGGCGGAAACATCCGCCCCTGGCGCAAGTTTCCGGCCGTTTTTATCAAGGTAAACAGGAGTGACCACGCGCTCCGCCGTTTTCGGTATCACTTCATAAGGGCGCTTCAGATAGTGGTAACCGTAGGGCGGCTCGTAGATCGTGTAGGTGTAAATCGTCTCGTCGCTTGAGTAGGAGACCTGGGGATCAAGCGTCTTGGGGCTTCTCCCCGAAAAGCTCGAAAAGAGCGTGTTTTCGGCATAGTCCGCAAGGGGCCTGGGGTTATTAACCGGGCGCGAACAGCCGCAGGCAGTAAGGACCGCGACCACTGCCGCGGCCGTCAAAAACCGTTTCAAAGTGCATTTTTGCGTTGCAAAGCGCATCTTTTTCGCCCGAAAACAATGGCAAAACCCAAATCTTCTGTAGTATTTCGGCTCATCCGGCCGAAGGCTGACGCCAAATTAGCACGACTTCGGCCAGACAAGCATAAATTTTCTGCCACAAAACCTCATGCCGAGTCCAGTTTTTACCCTGCCCGTACGCATCTACTGGGAAGATACCGATGCGGGCGGCATTGTTTATCACGCCAATTATCTGCGCTACATGGAGCGCGCCCGCGGTGAATTTTTAAGAAGCGCGGGGTTTGAGCAGCGCCGCATGCAGGAAGCCGGCATGCCCGTGATTGTTGTGGCGGACTTGTCACTTAAGTACCGGCGTCCGGCAAAGCTCGATGATCTTCTCACCGTCAAAACCCGCGTCAAACTCATCCGGGCCGCCTCCGTCGTTTTTGCGCAGGAAGTCTGGCGGGACGATACACTGCTGGTTTCCGCCGAAGTACGCTGCGCCGCGGTTGACCCCGAAAAAGGCACGCCCGTCACGATTCCTGACGCATTGTCCGAGGCCTGCCGCCGGATGCTTGCCGAGGCCGAAACAACAACCGATACCGAAAACAAATAAAAATGAATCCGTCTTCTGCCGATCTTTCCATCGTCACCTTGGTGATGAACGCAAGTGTCGTCGTTCAGTGCGTGCTGGGCATTCTGGTTCTGGCGTCTCTGATGAGCTGGGCCACGATTTTTTCAAAGGCCATTGTTCTTTCGCGCACGGCGCGCCAGACCGAAGAATTTGAAAAGCGCTTCTGGTCAGGCGCTGATCTCGCAAAACTCTTTGAGTCCGCCACGTCGCGCCACGACAGAACGGGCGCGGAAGAACGCATCTTCGTTGCCGGCATGGCCGAATTCGTAAAGCTTGCCGGCAAAGCCGAGGTCGAGCAGCTCTCGGGCGTGCGCCGCGGCATGACCGCCGCCTTTCAGCGTGAGGTCGATGACCTTGAGCGCGGGCTTCCGCTTCTCGCCTCCATCGGGTCGGTCTCCCCTTACATCGGTCTTTTCGGTACGGTCTGGGGCATTATGAATGCCTTCACCGGGCTTTCAACGCTTGACAACGTCTCGCTTGCCGTCGTGGCCCCGGGCATTGCCGAAGCGCTCGTTGCGACCGCAATCGGCCTTTTTGCCGCCATTCCCGCGACGGCTGCCTACAACTATTTTGCCAACCGCCTTGAGCGCATCACCAACCGCTTTGACAGCTTCAGCGAAGAGTTCTTAAACATCCTCTCGCGTCAGACGGCCTGACACCCCTGAAGGACAGACAATCATGGCACTTAAAAGCCTTCAGACGCGCAAGAAACGCCGCATGATGAGCGACATGAACGTCGTTCCCTATATCGACGTGATGCTTGTGCTCGTGGTGATTCTGATGGTCGCCGCCCCTTTTGTGAACCCTTCGGTCATTAATCTGCCGAGTGTTTCCAAGGCTTCCGCCGCACCCGCCAATCCCGTTGAAGTCGTGGTGCATGCCGACGGTCACCTCTCGCTTAAAGTCCAAAATGGGCTCAGGCCCGTTGACATGACGGCTCTCATTGCCAACGTGCGTTCGGCGCAGGCCGATGCCGACACGCCGGTCGTGATCGCCGCCGACCGCGATGTGCGCTACGAGCAGGTCGTGAACGTCATGAAAACCCTGCAAAACGCCGAAATCAAGCGCGTGGGCCTCGCGCTGAAGGTTGAGCGCACGAAATGAGCGAAGGCAATCAGGATAAGCGCGAAGATCCGCAGGATCTGCAGTCGGACCAGACTCAGACGGACAATGAGTCCGGAGATCCCGCGCGCCTTGCGCCCGCCAATTCCCGTCTGACGGATGTACCAGCCGGCGTCATTGCGGCGGTGGCTGTGCACGGGCTCCTCTTTTTCGCGCTCTTTAACGTCTTTCAGTGGAATACGGATACCGAAACGGTCTACGCCGAACTCTGGGCGCCGGAAGACGCCTCCGGCATGAGCCTCAAAGGCACGGCGCAGGAAACCGAGGAAGAAGCTCCTGACAACAAAGCGGCACCGGCGCCGGAAGAACCCACGGCCGAAGAACTGCAGCTCAAAAAAGAAGCGCAGGAGAGACCTGAGGCGCAGCGCCTTGCCGACGAAAAGGCGCGCGCCGAAGCTGAAGCAAAGGCGCAAGCTGAAGCTCAGAAGCTTCTTGAGGAAGAGCGCCGGGAAGCAGCACGCAGAGAGGCCGAGCGTCTCGAGGCTGAGCGCCTGGAAGCTGAAAAACGGGCCGCCGAAGAAGCTGAACAAAAGCGCCGCGAAGAAGATATCCGTATCGCTGAAGAAAAGCGTCTGGCGGAAGAAAAGCGTATTGCCGAAGAAAAACGCATCGCTGAGGAAAAACGCATCGCCGAAGAAAAGCGCATCGCTGAGGAAAAACGCATCGCCGAGGAAAAACGCCTCGCTGAAGAAAAGCGTATCGCCGAAGAAAAGCGCATCGCCGAGGAAAAACGCATCGCCGAAGAGAAACGCATTGCAGAGGAAAAGCGTTTGGCGGAAGAAAAACGCATTGCGGAAGCCAAAAAGCGTGCCGAAGCCGCCCGCCGCAAGCGCATTGCCGAAGAAAAACGCCGGCAGGCGGAGCTCGCTGAAGAAATGCACCGGGCCGAACTCGCCCGCATCACCGGGGCACCCGCCGTTACTTCGGGCCGCGTGGGCTCAACGCGCGGCACACCGGGCGTTGAACGCTCGATGCAGGGGAAACTCTCTGCAGCGTACGCCTCACGCGTCATCAGCTGCATCCGGCCCTTTATCCTGTTTTCCGTTCCCTCGGGCATTGCCAGAGGCACGCATGTGGCCGTCTACAGCGTGAGCCTTCTTCCGAACGGCGAAATCGCCGAAACCCCGCGTATGACGCAAAGCTCGGGGCTTCCCGCCTTTGACCGGGCCGTGCGGCACGCCATCAGCCGCTGCAATCCCTTCCCGCGGCCCCTTGGCAACACCCCGATGCCGCGGCGCATGGAGATTTCCTTCGATCCGGTTGAAGACGCACAGCCCTGAAAAATGCAAAAACCGAAGCAGAACACAATATCCGCTTCGGTTTTTCTTTATTCTCGCGGCTTTATTTCGGGAGCGAATCCACCACCACAAGCCACTCCGTGAGGGCTTTGTTGCCGGTGGCCATATGCCGCACGTCATCGAGCCTTGCAAAGCGCTCGGTGCCGCCCGGAAGCATCACCGTGGGGACGTCACGGGAGCACTTAAACGTATCGGCAAAAGCGTCAATATCAACGTAGCGCACGCCGTCCTTCTGCACAAAGCGCGCGATCGTCTCGCCGTTTTCGCCGCTGATGACATCATCGTCAATCTCAACCCACTCATCATTGCGCCGCGTCACAAGCCACAGCCAAATAAAGGGCCAGACGGCAAACAAAAGCCAGAAGGGCGAGGTAAGGAGAAACGAGAGCCAGCCCGAGCCGCCCCTGGAGTCCTCGAAAAGAAAGATGCTGCCGATCACGCCCCAGGCAATCCACGCCAGCCACATGGTGCGGGACCGGGCCTTACTCAGTTTTTGTTTTCGTCGCTGCATTGTTCAATCTGTCGGTTAATCTCAAGTACCCGTGCCCGCAGCTGGCCGCATCCGCCTTCAATATCCTGCGCCGCACTGTCCCTTATCGTAGCGATGATCCCCTGACGGCGCAAAATTGTGATGAGATCCTGCATGTGAGCATTTGACGGACGCTTAAATCCGGTGCCTTCCACGGGATTGACGGCGATAAAGTTCACCATCGCGTAGCGCCCCTTGATAAGTTCGGCAAGGCATTCGACTTCTCGGGCAGAGTCGTTCACACCCTCAATCAGTGTCCACTCAATCTGCGCCGGGTACTTGGTGCTTTCCGCGTAATCGAGCGTCATCGCCAAAAGGTCTGCGGCTGGAATTTTCGGCGCCTTGGGTAAAAGCTCGCGGCGCTTCATGTCGTCCGTTGTATGAAGCGAAAGAGCAACAGCCGGATGCACGCCGTTGGTGCGGATCGCATCAAAAAGCCTCGGATTCCCCACCGTTGACACCACAATTTCCTTGTGCGCAAGGCCCAAAACGTCGCCGAGAAAATTCACCGCCTCCAGCACTTCCTTCAGGTTGTGGCTGGGCTCACCCATCCCCATCATCACAACCTTTTTAATATCGGGCCGGATTTTGAGGGCTTCGACAACCTGAGCGACAATTTCCGCGCTCCCCAACTGCCGCACAAGGCCGCCCTTTCCCGTCATGCAGAAGCGGCACCCCACAGCGCATCCCACCTGCGTCGACACGCACAGCGCACGGCGCGGCAGCAGGACGCTTTCAATGCACTCTCCGTCACTTAACCCCACGATAAGTTTTAAGGATTCCGCCTGCTCACTTCTTACGGGTAGCACTTGCGTGAGTTTTGTGAGCCGGTTGCGGATTTCTGTGAGTTTTGCTTCCAGAGCGGCCGGGTAGCGCGCCGAGTCCTTGGCCTCCCAGGGGCCGAGCCCCAGCCAGGCACGGTAAATGCGGCGGATATGACGGGGCCCTGCGCCGAGCGCGCGCAGTTCGTCTTCAAAGTCCGAGAGTGAGAGGCCTTTTTGCATCAGAGAATCGCAGCAGGATCGGGGATGTTGATAAAGTCGGTTCAGCCAATTAACGGCATCTAACGAGAAAAACTCTGTGTTTTAGCTGCCTGCTCCTCACCAACAGCGTAGCAAACAGGTTTTTCAAATATCTAAACCGGTTTGTGACGGTTAAATTAAAAATTCCATCCATTGATTTTCAATGGTTTTTTACTTCGCTCAATGAGCCGATTTTATCAACACCCCCAGGAATGCCGCTTGTTATTTTTTCCAAGCATATCTGCAGGATTCTAACCATTAGCACAGCCATTGGTTTTGATAGACTTCGAAGCTCAGTGGTACCAGCCGTACCGGAGATCACATGCTTCACGTTGTCAAAGTCCGCATCTACCCGACAGAGGAACAGCAACAGTTCCTGCGCGGGCAATTTGGCGCCGTGCGTTACTGCTACAACAAAGCCGTCGCCATAAAGAAGCATCGCTATAAGGTTCATAGAAATTCCGCGAGGAAACCCGCGTCTTCAGACGCGGGAGGAATCGCGGCCCTCCTTTCTCAGTTCAGTTAAAAACATCTTTCGCTTCTCAAGAAGCGAAAGTTTCTTGTAGGAAATACCGGCAGAAATCTT
>OMCG01001332.1_pt1 | contig 14763 bp, 10 predicted proteins | sample 1674071 | NCBI WGS metagenome assembly OMCG01 (sample SAMEA103958139, study PRJEB25191) | human gut metagenome | biome: human-associated habitat [ENVO:00009003]; feature: intestine environment [ENVO:2100002]; material: feces | place: Germany | collected 2013/2015 | reverse complement strand
GTACAGGAAACTGTTTATTTATAGAAACAAATGAAACAAAAATATTAGTAGATGCAGGAGTAAGTCAAAAGAAAATAATGACTGCTCTTGCGTCTTTTGACGTATCCCTAGAAGATATTGATGCAATACTTGTAACACACGAACATTCTGATCATATTTTAAATGTAGGAAGTCTTTCAAAAAGATATAACATTCCTGTATATGCTAACATTGAAACATTAAATGCAATGCCAACTCAAAAAAGTAAAATTTCTGACGAAAATCAAAAAATATTCAAAGGTCATTCTTGAGCATGTACAGTCTTTGGGCTATCGAGGGATTATAGGAATAGATTTTATAGTAAAAGATGGCAATGTCTATTTTCAAGAAATAAATCCACGTTATCAAGCTTCCAGTTTTCTCATAGATGCATCATTAACTGAAAATGGTTATCCGGTATTGACAGAGATAAACCTCTCTTCCTTTTATGAGCAGTGTGATATATCTATGGATGTGCAAAATATAACTGTTGAATATAGTTTTTATAAATATTTATATACGAGTGGAGCGAAACACTTATATCATATTGAACAAATAGCACACAATAATCCGTATATTTCTCATGTTTTACTGGATGGATGGGATAATAGCATGACGGTAGAAGTAGATTCTTATTGCTATACACTCGTCTTTTCTACGAATATCACATCATTAAATTTTGATGGTGGATACAATTTGTACTCAAATATCACAGGAGAGGAGGAATATCTCAAAGAATATATATCGTCTCGAATAGGTCTAAAAATTGCACTTTTAAATCAAGGTTGCGTAATAACAGCCGAAGCTATGAGTTATTTAAACAGTAAAGGCATTATTAAAAAAGCAGTATTTAGTTCGATCGACTTCCAATTGTCGGATGGTTTATCAATTAATGCTCCGGTCAATCTTAAATTTACTGATTTATCACCATTTAATATAACTGTAAGCGTAAATAAACATTTAAAATTAAATTATTATAATGAATGCATTTCTGAAATATACCTAGAAATGCAGCCTAATTGGAGCAATTTAAAAACTCAAAACAAGGTGCCATATAGTAGGATTGCATATCTTTCAACAGACAGATTACGCGTAAAGCATGAAACTATCTGTAGTTTAAAAAAGAAGGGATTGGGATGCAGCTTTTGCAGTATTCCCCTAAGCAAAACAACTTTTAATATGGATGATATAAAAGAGGTAATCAATAATCTTTTAGATAAACCAAAATTTAGACATATTCTTATTGGAGGTGGTTCAGGGAATCCGGATACTGAATATAAACAGATAATAGAAATTTCTAAATCCATTCGGGCGGTAAATTCCAATATACCTATATACTTAATGAGTCTTCCACCTTTAAAAGCAGACATATTAATGCAATATAAGTCAGCAGGTATTACTGAAATCGCTTTCAACATCGAAATATGGAATCGCTCACTTGCTAAAGAACTGATGCCTGGAAAAGGCCTGATTCCACTAGAATTATATCTTCGTGCGTTAAAAGAAGGAACTAAAATTTGGGGAACTACTGGAAATGTAAGAACTGCATTGATTGTTGGTCTTGATAACATGGATACATTACTTGAAGGAGTAGAATACCTGAGCAAACAAGGTATTCAGCCAATGATTTCTATTTTTCGCCCTATGGTCAATACTAAACTTGAGGCATTGGTTCCTCCTTCAAATAAAGTGTTATTATCTTTTTATGAAAAAGCTCAAGATATTTGCAAGCAACATAATCTGAAATTAGGTCCTACATGTGATGCTTGTAAAAATAACATGCTTGCTATTTAAGTATTTTTTGTATATGAAAACTGACAAATTCTTTTGTCAGCTTCGGGAGGAATATTTCCGTAAGTGATATGGCTGATTGCCGATATATCTATATCATTGTTGACAATATTCCTCCTTAAAATATCATGTTTTATTCGGTTATCTTTATTTAGTTCCTCCAATTTCCATTTTTCAAATTCGGCTTTTTCTTTTTCTAAGGCTATCTTTTCTCGTTCTAATTTTATGCGTGCCGTCTGCATTTCTATTTCTTTTTGTTCGGCAGCATTTTTTTGCTCAAATTTATTTATCAACCGTTTATTCCATTTTTCTTCTAAAACCAATGCCCCAAGCAAGACAGAATATACCATAGGTATAATTACCTGAAGTGCTTGATACATATCTTGTATAGTAATAACAATTTCTTCTGCCGAATTATGCCGACATAAAATCTCATGTTCACCATTATTTGATTTTCCATGTTCTATAATTTCTTCAAGTGTTGCTAATAAGATTCCTAACTTATCTGGCTCATTAGGATAAACGTTAGTTACTATATCTATCTCAGAAGTAGCGATCCCTGAACGATTATTATTAAGTAAGAAACTGCTAATTTCATTTTTGTATGTATTATAATTATAAGAGAGATTTGGGTTCATATCATAAAATGTAATATGAGCATTAATATAATCATAAATCTGTTTTCTCTGATGAAAATCAAAAACAGAATACATATGTATTAATTTGCTCAAATACTTTATCTGTCGAAAATCATAATTAGTAGTAGCTAATAAAATACCATTCAAAACCGCTTCCTTAGCTTTATCATATTGTTCTAAAGAAAGATAGATATTTGCCAAAGGAAAGAAATCGTTTGTTCCCCTATAATATATTTCAAAATAAGTGAGTAATGCCAAAAATTCTTCTTTTGAAATATATCCATTATCATTTTGTGCTGAAGTAATGTATACATTATCATCCGTTTTCATCAAGTAAGGAAGCAATCCAAAAGTAAAACAAATCTGTGAAAATGGAAGAATAACATCATTCATATGTACATTTGTAAAAACAGAATAGTCGATATTCAAGTCATTAAATCGAACAGAATCCATAAAAACATTGAAAAATAAAGTATCTTCAAGAGTTGAAGAATAAAATGTTGTATTCTGCAAAATGCCATCAAGAAAAGCTGTTTGACGAAAAATAGAGTGCTGAAAGTATGTATTTTTTATATGGAAACTGTTTGAAAAAAGACTTCTATTAAAGTTACTATTAGTAACGGGATTATTTATTGAATTATTTTTTATATTACATTCTAAAAATGTACATTCCTGAAAATTTGCATTAATAAATTTACAATTATCAAATGTACAGTGTACAAAATTTGCTCCTGCGGCAGCTGAATTTTTGAATGTCGTGCCATAAAAAATCTTTTGTGCAAATTTGGAACGTTTAATACTTTTATTTGTGTAATCACTACAATCTCTTCCACCTGTTGAAGCTAAAAATGGATTAATACGAAATTTATTTTTATTCTTACTATGTTCTAATAATTTTTCTATAGAATGTTCCATTTGAAGACTACTCGGATAATCAGATATGTTTTTGTTTAAATCATACTCCATAGAAGACTCCTTTGTTATTATATTGGATAATTATATATTATCCATTGAACGAACGGGAATTATCAAAGCATTCAGAAGGCGGACAGGTTTTTCTGTTAGATATTCCAAATGTTTTATTTTTCTGTTGTTAAACCTATCACTTAGTATTTCATAATCTATAGTGTAACGAATAGAGAAGAACACTGTCGAATAAAAATATTCACGGAAATATTCAATATCATTATTCACCCACCAGGTGAAGAAAATATATGGTACAATAGACGTAACAAAACCTATGGACAATTCGAAATCCAAAAAGGAAGGTGTTTCACGCACCTACAAAGGTTTTGACGGCTATGCGCCTATGATGGCATATATCGGTACCGAGGGTTATGCCATCAATTTCGAACTCCGTGAAGGAAAACAGCACTGCCAAAAGGGGACAGTTGAATTCCTGCAGGAAACAATAAATCTTTGCCACAAACTGACAGATAAGCCACTGTTGATCCGCCTTGATTCTGGAAATGACTCCATCGACAATGTTGCTGTTCTGATGGATGCAGGCTGCTTTTTCATTATCAAGCGAAACTTTCGCCGGGAAAGCACGGAAGACTGGTTTGAAATGGCAAAGCAGTGCTGCCAGCATGTAACCAGTCCCAGAGACTGAAAAACCGTCTATATTATTCCCGATATTGAAGTTGAAACCTGGTGGACAAACCTTGGTGACCCGGATGAGGAAATCATCAGTCTGTATCATGCCTATGGGGAATGTGAGCAGTTTCATAGTGAGGTAAAAACTGACATGGATCTGGAGCGGCTTCCAACCGGAAAGTTCGCGACCAATGCACTGATACTCGAATTGGGGATGATTGCATATAACATTCTCTGTATGATCGGTCAGGGCACAATTGGAGGACGTGCCCCCTTTTTACTTGAGTGACTGCTTTTGTTCCCAGCACTGGCACTGAAAATGTCATATAAGTATACTCCAATCATGAAACCAACTTACCTTTGGCAGGTTGGACTTATTAAAGAGTGAACTTCACGGATTCAGGTTAAACTTTCTGGATAGCCATTACCGGGAGAAGTGACGAGTGATGGTAGATGGATAAAAAATGCTCTGTCATGGTAACTATTAAAATGGTTGCCATGACAGAATTTATGAGAGTATACTGATAATAGATAGTTTAAATGAAAGGCAAAGGAAAAGACAGTAGATGGAATTAATCACAAAGGCGGAATGTACCCATTGTTTGGATGTAAAAAGGATATTTTCAGATTTTATAGAATCACAAACTGATTTTTGTGTTGTAGATGCATATCCATTTGGATACCTGGTATTAGAGTGGTATGACGAGAATATTGGTTTCAACAATCAGACGTTTTTCCATCGCGCATCTGATTTATTTGATTATCTGTTGAATTCCTGGAAGCGTATTACTGTGTACAGTTATACAAGGGATGACGGCAAAAATGAATATAATGAGCTATTGGAACAGCTCACAACAGAAGAGCAGGAAGAAATCAATTTGCAGGAACAGCGTTATATTATGGAATACGAGAATGTTTCGTTGTTGTGGGAGAGTTCAGAGTTTTGATAGCATTGGGTAGAATAGGTACAAAGATGATTTATTTTGAGGAGCAGGTGGCGTTTGAATGAGACTAATGAAGAGAGTGCAATCGAAAAATAAAAGGTACTTTATATATGAAGCTATTTTCATAATATTAGCTTTCCTGGTTCGTAACAAGGGGATATTGGCGGATGAAGGAATTCTGGAAAAGATAAATATAGCAAAGCAGTGCTTTGATGTAGCACTTTCTATTGTGTTAAGTCTTTTCGCAGGGATGCTTTTGGTATACAAAAATCGAATTAGTATTGTGATTTCAATGATAAGGTTTGTGAATAAAATCCTGTTTCTGTTGATTGTTTTAGAAATTCTTGTAAGTGATGATATTTCAGGAATGAAAATGTGGGGGATGGGATTCCTATTGCTTGTCAGCATGCTTGCTGCCTCTGTGAGTTTAAGAAAAAACAAGAAATATAAGGATAAAACAGAACCAGGGGAAAAATTATACCATTCAAGGGAAGAACAGCGAAATCAACTGGTGAAAAAAATCCGTGAAGACGATGACATGGAGACAATTTGTGTTTCAGCACCATGGGGAAGTGGAAAAACTTTTTTCATAGAGAAAGTTTGTGATGAGTTGGATGAATATCCAATTCTGACGATTAATGCTATGGATATGGAAGATCAGCAGAAGTTGTATCAGTATGTTTTGAACTGTATCTCGGAACTGTTGGATGAACGCGGATATTATACTGGATTCAATAGTGAATGGCACAAATATGTTTCGGCTTTTAGTAAGGTTTTGTTTGGCAAGAATGATTTACTCAATCAGATATTTTCTGCTGGAGCTTCCGATTACCGCAATCAGAAAATAGTTCTTAATGAAATTTTTGAGAAGGCATTTAAAGAACAGAAATTGGTAATTATTGTAGATGATCTCGAAAGATGCATAGTGGAGAAGGCAAAACAGTATTTACAATTCATTAAGGAGATTTCAACTTTCCCAAGAACAATGGTAATCTTTTTGGCAGATTATCAGAAGCTGATATCCAATGAAATTATCACACAGGAGGCTGCAAACAAATTCATTACAGAAATTATGGTTTTGAGGGAGGCAAGCTGTGATGAAATACAGCAGGAGCTAAAGAATAAGTATGATTTCAATATGGATAAGGAGATTGTGTATTTTAATGAATGCTTTGAAAGTGATTTGCGAATGTTACAAATAACCGAAACAATGATGAAAACATCTGGAGGCAGTATTAATAGTGGCGAAACTGAAAAAAAGAAGGCAAGGTGGGAAAAGGCAGAAAAATTTTTTCGAGGATCTCTTGCGAATCCAAGAAATTATATTGCAATTGCAGGGAAAATTGAAGAAAGAAAACGGATAGTAGATACGTATGTCGAAGATAAGCAGGGATATTTGAACTGGATACAAGCTACACATCAAATTTTTATTATTTCGTGGATGCAGGTTGTTATGTCAGATGAGTTTACGAAGCTTTTTGAAATCGGCGTCAAGAAATATGTGGAGAACAATCTGTACGAACCATTATCAGAGAAAACATATGCATTATCGGTATTAACAGAGCACTTGTGGGGAAGAAATGAGCAATATCGTTATGATGATTATCAGGTTGAACAAAGATACATATTTGCTGATCATATTTTACAATGCTCAAGTAGTATAAGTGAGGACGTTGTTTCATATCGAACAGATGATGAAAAATGTATATATGATGCAGAACATTCACTTCCGCTTAACGAAAAGTATGAAGGATATTTGCGAATTCGAGGAATATTGGGGAATGGAAATGATACAGATATGGATACAAAGAATCGCCTTGTTAGGAAAACAATAGCGCAAATGAAAGAATCATTGCATAGAAAACAACTTGTGCATGAGTTAATGAACTTATGTGATAATCGTGTAATGATTAACCATCAACCACCATGTACATTATTTTCTGATGTATATGGAGTATTAAAAGAGATGGATGGGAGTGATATAATGGGAGCACAGGGATGGAAAAATCAGCTTTTAACGGCACAAGTTTATTATTATAATATGTCAGGTTGGAAAACAATGAGAACGTATAGAGATGCATGGATGGAGAATTCATCAGATATTGACGCAAGGTTAGAATGGGATACTGAAGATAAAATCCAGCACGCAATAGATTGTTTGAAAAATGAGTTATGTGAGGCAGAACAGATTTTAATAGCTAATGAAGCTATAGCATATCCTGATGTCCACAAGATAATATTGAATTGTGAAATTGGCATAAAACAAATGCAAGCACTATTGGAAATAAGAAAATTATTAGAAAATAATGATTCTAAACAGATGATGGGTGAAAAGGAAGTATTAAATATATTAGATGAAATATTGAATTCTTTCTGTACAGAAAAGAATCGTGTGAGATGGGATTTTGATGAGATTAAAGTATGTATCAACGCGGTTGAAAAAATGGACAATCCTTCAATTGCCTTACAATCTGTAGAAAAGCTACATGAGATTGTTACATATATTTCCAGATTGAATCCTGAATGGAAGTATATTGCTTTACTTCGAAGCAGGCTGTTTGCATTGCAGAAAAAATTGCAGAAAGAAGTCAAGTAACAAAGAAGAAGGTGATTGGGTGGAAGTAACAGAAGTTATGAATGGAATAGATTCGATTACAGGGTTAACAGAATCAACACCAGCGAAATGGATTGGATATATAGCGAAAGGATATATACAAAATAAAGAAATGATTCAGATATTTGTAAATGCCGGTAAGGATATTGGCAATTATGAATATGATGGCTCAGAGGAAAGTGAACTGCGCAGAATTATATTTTGTGAGGAAAATATGAAAGTTGTTGCGGAATATATGATGAAATGTGACGAATTTTCATGGCTTGATACGCTGCAGCAATGTGTTAGACATCTATTGAGTGGAAATGAAATGGATGCAAAGAACAAAGAAATATGTGAGAAACACTTTTGTCAGATTATTGAGAACGAGATAAAAGAACATTTTCGGTCTATTTGTATGAGTTCATATATGAAACAAACAAGAGATAATACAGAAATTATCTGTGGTGATATTCAGGAAATGGGCGTTCAGATCACCAAGGTTATGGAGGCTGTAATGTTAAATTCTGAAGCATTGCAGAAAATGCGTGAGGAACAGTTACACAGTCGTCAGGAAAAAACATCTCGTAATAGTACATATAAGATAACACAGACAGCTATTTTCGGTTACGAATTCGAACGCAATGCAAAAGAATTGAAGTGGCAGCTTAGCAGATTATGTAGTTTCACAATGAAGACTTCACCGCAGGAACAAATTAAAGATGTGATACGATTAACAGAAGTGTGGGAGAATGAGAGAAAAGCTTATCCAGGCTGGTATATTGCACCATACGGTATTCGACAGACTCTGGAAATGTACAGTAAAACGGGTATGTTATTGACCTGTTTGCAGTCAATGCAGGTGGGGGATGCTTTACGTTTTTGCTATGAATTTATGTGGCGTCTGGAGCAGTGCCAATGTGGGTATGGCTCATATGAAAAGCAAAAGCTTGCAGAGGTATGGTGCAGATATTATCAAGAGATACGGCAAAAGGGACAACAACCATGGATGGAACAATGGTTTTATATTGGACAAGCACTGTTACGGCAATATCGGGAAGACGGCGATTTTGACCAATGGAAAGAAATGTTTGATATCCTAGAACAGTATCGCGAAAATGGAACTGATGGAGAGGCAGAGCTAAAAATAGAGCGTGCAAAGATGGCATATGCGGAACGGAACATTTCAAGGCTGAGAAGAGAATTGGCAAAGTGTCGTTTTACAACAATGTCCTTTGCACCACGCCTACAAAAGGCAGGTCTTTTATCAGAGTGTGGAATGGAAAATGAGGCACTTCACGAAATCGCAGATATGCAGAAAGAATTGTTGCAAGAGATTCGTGGGGATATTGAAATGGCTTATCGTATTTATTTAATGTCATTGTATGCAGCATCTTTGCAATTACAGCTTCTGAGCATGGAAGCTGTTGCGCGTTTGGAACATACATATGAAACGCAGCAGGAAACAATTGATACCGTCATCAGAAGAATCGAAGCGTGTGAGAATCTGTTCCATTGGGAGACTGAAGTCAATATTGTACAACAGGCATTGATGTGTTGGCAGGATAAGAAATTCAGTAAATCGGAACCGTTTGAGTTGAATCGCGTATCATACACATTTATGTGTGGAAGTGATGTATGTGAGGAAGCCTATGTGTTTTATCGTATAATGGATAGACTGGCGTTGCCGCTAAGCAGTGGACTGGTTACAATGGTCAGTTCTATGGAACGGGTATGGTTTCGGGCACTTTTGGATATCAGTTATCATGTGGCACTTACGATGCTTGTACGAGGAACGAGAAGTGAAACGGTAAAATCACTTATATCACACGAACATATAGGAACATTAGATTATGAAACTTGTAACGCATGTGCAATGTACTTGATTCGGGTTTTAGAGACAAATCTTGAGGAATTAGGAGATGATGATGATACTGGACAAAATGCACTTCTCAATGCGATTGTTCAGAATGTTCCGGAGCTTTTATTACGATTTATAAGCCGATGTTCGGATGAGGTGCAGATGCAAGGTCTCCGTATGATTAAAAAGCTGATGGAGATTCCGGTTTTACCACAGTCATTTCCGACAGCAAGACTTCTTGTGGGACTTTTGAAACAGATTTCTGAGAAAAACAAGGCATGCATGCTAGGGGAGCTTTTGACAACAAAAATCTATGAACACCGAAATTTGATGGGACATCAGGATGCAATTGATATTTTTGACTATTATTTCAGCAAAGAGGATACAAGGTCAAAGCTTCCTTATTGCAAGGTAAAGGAAGAAACCATTGCGTACCTGTTATCAGAACCAGATACACTTTACAAATGGAGAACGAAGGTAGCAAGGTTGGAAACACTACAGGGTTTGGGACTTTTAACGGAAGAACAGCAGGCAGCATATGGAAAGCTTTTGTGGAAGTATGTTGATGAAAAAACGAATTTACCGAATCTTCCGAATATGCACCTTTTCTTCTATGAGCAGATGCCGGCAATAGGGGGAAACGAACTACGCAAGTCAGTGAAGGCATTTTTCCTGAATCAGACCTTATCAGAACAGTTTAAAGATGAGGATGGTTGGAGAATTTCTATGGGAAGTATCACATATTTGGATGAACTCAGAAGCTTGTGTATTGCTTTGGAGAACGGATATTGGAGCTTGGAAGAAGCAGAGGTGCTTATTCAAAATATTATCGGATATTGGCCGGTACTGCATGGAAAATTAGATAAGAATGCTACGAGGGAGAAAACGATGTTCAGCAACGCAGGATATCAGGAATTTGAGGTTCGCGCTATAGGGATGATTCGGACTTTATCTGCACTTATAGATAGCTTGACAGTACCTTTGGGGGAGAAATCGAAGGCTGATATTCGTAATATGTGTAATGAAATGAAGGAATATGGAGTTGCAACCAGTGAGTTGGAGCTATATCTTTTAAAAGATGATGAGTTAGAAGCATTTGTGGCAGATATTCGAACCAGTTTAGGTGGGGAAAATGAGAACGCCATTATAGATGCGCTTCGTGCCGCTTCTGTTCTGATGAAAAAATATCCAGAATCCTCTGCAGCAAAGAAATTATTGAAGGAATTGCTGAATCTGTTTCACTATCGCAAGACTACTGGACTTGTGTCTGTAATCTGGATACTTCATAATCTGGTCTATGAACATTCAGGATTAATTACAGCAAAGATAGTTCGAGAGCTGGATGGCAATTTGTTCACATTCTCGCAATTGGAATCTTATAGTAAGGAACAGATTGCAGCACAGAAAGCATGTGCTGCTCTTGCATATCGTTTGAAATTGTGGAAACCGAAATACTGTGGTGCAGGTGTAGATGCATGGGAGAAATTGTGTTCCGGAGAAATCTGGAACGAGGTTAAAAATGAATGGTTAGATAAGTAAATCAGAGAGAAAGAAGTAAACTTATACGTTTAGCAATGTGATAAAAGCAATTACGAGAACACTGTATTATCAAAGATAAGAATTTGAAGAGTGAGGGAGATTAAATTGGCAGGAAAGACAAAGAACGAGCATTACGTTCCTCAATGTTATCTGAAAAGATGGAAAAATGAAAAGGGAAAAATAGTAGTCTATGATAAAGAACTTAACAACACACGATATAATAGCATTGCTGATGTAGCATGTAAAAGGTATTATTACGATATTGATTCAGAGTGCTTATCAACGCTTCAGGCGGACCTGTTAAAGAGAATTGGAATTGATCCAGAGAGTGATTCACAGTTTATTGAACATTTTTTAGGAGGACATGTAGAAAATCTTTTTTCTGAACTACTTAATCAAATTATTTCAAAAGCAGAGCACGCAACGCCATGGTATGAAAAAAATTGTTATTTTATTTCAGAAATGGATAAGGTGAATTTCGCAATTTGTCTTGCCTTTCAATATATAAGGACTGATTCTGTTAGAAAGGCGGTGGCGGATTCATCAGATTGTCTTCATCAAGTGCTTAAGGAAATCGATGTAACTCATGATGTAATAGACAAATATATTATAAAACAAGGCGAAGAAAAAAATATCCATGGTAATATGCTATTAGACGTTGAACAAATTATGGAATTGGCTGAAGGGTTTCATAATTTGATTTGGATTCTAGGAATCAATCGCACAGGGATACCATTTTATACTTCTGATAGTCCAATTGGAACCGTACCTCACGTAAATCACCCTTTTATGTCAATGGCAGGAATCAGAAGTGAAGGTGTGGAGGTGTTCTTTCCACTCTCACCAATGCATGTGTTACTCATGTACGAAGGCTCATATCATAAAAACCTCATATCATATGAGAGAAAATATTTATCCTTGACTCAGAAGGAAAGGATTGAATATTATAATTCAGTCAGCATTTTTGAAAGTGATAGAAATATTTTTTCGTGTAATGGAGATTTCAATATGGTTGAAAATTTGAGACAAGGAAATCCAGAAGCATTTGAATGCCCAAGAGTTCAAATAACTTGGAATGGTAAGGAGTATAGACCTACTAGATACAAAAATTAAATATTGCATACTTTCAGTGGATGATCACAAATGGGACAGATGGAAGTTTCCCTGCTCTCAATGAAAAATAGATAGGGCTTTATATGTTGAGAAGTTGATGGAATTGTCAAATAGTATCTCAAATGAACATAATGATGAGACATCATTTGAAATTAATTATGAATTAGCTAATACCAGGATGTATTGTAGAGATTTGGAGTATAGATTAAAAATATCCAAAATCATGAAGTGGGCATTTTTGATTTTAGGAATGATTCTTGGAATAATAATAAATTTATTAGTATGAAGTTTTGCCGGTTGGGAGTAGTATCTGGACCAGCATGTGAGAGCGAAAATGGATAGATAATGTTAAGAAAATAATTATATGGAGCGATGATGTGAAAAGTAATGAAATTATTTATGAGGAAGTTGATAAAAAAGTAATAGTGAATTTTAAGACTGAGTATATCAGACAAGAAGGTATTTGGGCATTGCATGGTAAAAAGAAAGCAGAGGAAAAGTATTCATGCTTACTAGTTGGTAAGAACAAAGATATAGGTTCGGAAATTATTAATGATTTGGGGCGATTGCATTTTGTTAGTTTTAGAGAAAATGGAACGATTAAGTATAAAAACTATAATAATGTTTATTGTGGATTTTCTTATGCGCCTTGGCAGGTACAAGATTATTTGTACCCATATATAGCAAAGGAATACTGTGCATTGAAATTTGTATGCATTCATGATAAATCAGATTTTCAAAAGGAACAAGAGTATGCTAGAGAAAAGGAAGCTTTTTTCTGGAGAAATGGACGTCCATATGGAACTAAGAATAGAAATTAGCAATATATTTAAGCGTTTGTAAAGTTTAAGCAAAAAATATACATTAATAGAAGGAACTAATACAAAATATACATTTACAAAAAAATTAAATAGGTTGGAGATTTTTTCATGAAATGAAGAATAAATAAAAAGAGAAGGGACATAATAATATATAGTAGGAAATGTTGCTTATAATTTTTAGATGTGGACAAAATGTCGGAATTGATGTATAATATCAAAGCATGAATATGCATTTTCATAGTCGGTAATAAACTTAATATCGTAAATGCAAAAGGGGACGAATTATGGTTAGGATAATTAAAACAGAATTAGAATATTTTAAGAATGTCCAATACGGTGAGATTAAGTACATGAACTATGGCTGTGTTGAAAAGAATGCATCCATTGAGAAAAATGATATTGTGGGTATTTATGGGCAAAATGGTTCTGGCAAAACAGCAATGATAGAAGCGCTAGATATTCTCCGTTGCGTTCTAAGTGGTCTCGCAATCGAGTATTCAGAAGTTGAAGGGCTTATTGATGATGATAAAAGAACAAAAATGACAACCACTTTCTTTGTTCAGAAAAATGGGAAAAAATATAAGGTTCAGTATAGCTTTGGTCTAGTAAAATCAGTGTCTGATAAAAGTATTCAGATTGTACATGAAGAATTAGTATATTGGAGAAGAGGCAAAACATGGAAAACACGTAGAGCTTTTTCGTTTGAGAATAAGTATTACAACACAGAAGCAATTTTGTTCGAATCTCCTGCAACATTTGAGTCAGATCATTTAAAAGCATTTCCTAATATGAACTTTTTAAGTCAAGCTAATCAAGCACAAAAATTGGCGATTGTATGTGCACAGAAGAAAACTTCTGTTTTCTTTAATGATTTACTCATTGCGACTATAAAGAATTCAGAAAATGAGTATGAGGAAGAGGAAACAATTTTTTCAGATATTATAAACAGTTTATTTGATTTTGGTAGATTATATTTTCAGGTAGTAAAGGTTAATCAGTTGGGCGCGATAAATAATAATCGTGTTATTCCAGTTAATATCCATAGTGAGACAGGGAATATAATTATGCAAGGTTGTCTTCCAATGTTTATGACCGGTCATGCAGATATTGATGAAGATATGTATAATCAGCTTTGTCATGCAACTGAGGCAATTAATATTGCGTTAAAAGCAATTATACCTAATCTCCAGATTGAAATTCAGAAAACAAGCGATGAAATAAATGATGAAGGAAAAAGAATTATTCAGATTGATGTATATTCTTTGAGAAATGAAAAACGTTTCTTAACGAAATACGAATCAGAGGGTATTAAGAGGATTGTATCGTTATTAAATTATTTGATTGCTTTTTATAACTCACCAGAAATATGTCTTGTGGTGGATGAACTAGATGCAGGAATCTTTGAATACCTATTAGGAGAAATTTTAGGTGTGCTTAACCAGGAGGCAAAAGGACAACTGATTTTTACATCGCATAATTTACGTATATTGGAAAAATTAGATAATACCAATATTGTATGTTCTACCATAAATCCTAATAACAGATATATCCGATTGAAGGGGATTGAAAAGAATAATAACAAGAGAGATTTTTACATAAGATCAATTGTGGTTGGAGGACAGAACGAAGAGTTATATGATGATACAGATCTTCAATCTATAGGATATGCATTTAGAAAAGCCAGCCGAAAAGATGCAAAATCAAAATTGAAGTTTTCATCTCAAATCCAAGAATTGTTGAATAAGCATTCTGAGGATGACTAGAAAGAGGTGATGTTCAATGACTAGAAAGACAGTAATCTTTATTGTTGAAGGCAATACAGATAAAACAGCATTAGAAAATATATTTC
>OMCG01001317.1_pt1 | contig 14879 bp, 11 predicted proteins | sample 1674071 | NCBI WGS metagenome assembly OMCG01 (sample SAMEA103958139, study PRJEB25191) | human gut metagenome | biome: human-associated habitat [ENVO:00009003]; feature: intestine environment [ENVO:2100002]; material: feces | place: Germany | collected 2013/2015 | reverse complement strand
GTATCATGATTGCTGACCCTTCGCTTGAGGTATGTGTTCCACGCCACCTCTCCCGCCTCTGGGGGCGCTCCACCGCCGTTACGGCGGTATCCTCGCGTCAGAACCGGGACGCACCTGCCGAAACGCTCCTTGGGTTGCGGCAAGGTCAGTTGTATGTAGCCGGTGATTCGGATATTTTGCTTTCAAGGTCCTCAAGGGGTGAGGGTCTTTTTTGTCCCTCTATATATATCATCGCAATTAAAAGCCAAATCGTGCAAAAAAATCAAAAAAATTTTTATAATTTTTACTATAAGCCCCCAAAAGCTATCAAATTTTGCTATAATAAAGCTAAATATAGTATGATGATAAAGTGTTTGCTCAAAAGGCACCGCTACCCGCCGGAAGGGATGGACGATGCCGTGCAAACAGTTATGACCCAGTGTGAACTGTGGACAGATAATAACGATATGGAATCAGCCTAAAAGAGGAAGTGGCCGCCGCACTGAATTGCGACAGCCACTTTTTTAGTTAAATTTTGAATGCGGATACAGCCCGCACAAATTCAAGAATCAAGGACTGATATAAATCTTCATCGAAGTGTCCTTGTATAATGCTGCACTTTTTCAGCAGAGGATCGTAGCGATTAAGCAATTTCTCCATTGCCTTTTCATTACCCTGCTGGGCCAGCAAAAGGGTGTTTTTGAACATTCCCATTTTATTTTTCCTCCATTGCTTTGCGAATTTTGTCACAGGCGCTGTCACGGCGGCGCCTGACCGTACTGGCATCAACTCTCAACTTAGCAGCCGTAGCCGTAACGGAAAGACGGTCAATGTACAAGGCTATCATAACCTCGCACTCTTTCAGTTCCAGTTTGGGCAAATATTTTCGAATAGCTTCCCACATTAGCTTGGATTCAATACTTTCCTCCAATGAATTACCTGAGCGCATGGATTGAGATTCAATATCCGAATCACAATCTTCAATCGAGCACTCATGTTCCTTAATCTTCATTAGTGCGCGGATATAATTTGCTCGCTGATTGTATACCACTCTTGTCAAATAGCTTGTAAGGCGCGCGGCTAATTCTGCATCCTCGCCGTAAATCCAATACTTATCGGCAATATTTTTCTTTGCCATCGTAAACCTCCTGAATTTTGAGTTTCATTGAATAGACCTCAAAACTCGGAGGGGCGCGGGCAGAAAACGGCGGTCCTCTGCCGCCAAAACAAAACAGAAACAAAAAAATACGCCAGATGGTTATAAAAACCATCTGGCATACGAATAATATACGAAAAACTACGCGGCGAAGGGACTTTTGAAAGGACACAGTAGCGCTTGAAGTTTTCCCTGCCTTAATACGGCATGGCTCCGCCTACCGGAGCGTCAAGCACATCTGCCATGCAATACGCCTTTCAACTAAATATGTTCCACAAAAAGAAAAAGCCCGGCAAGCCAAAACTTGTCGGGCAGAAAGTGGATTTACTTTTCTTCCATCCAACCAAGGAATGTCTGCAATTTCTGTATGTCACCGTCATCGAGGTCTTGCAGTCGGTTAAAGATATTGATACGGTCGGTTTCATCCCCGGCACCGGCGAAAAATTCCTGTGGCGTGATATGGAAGTATTCACAGATGCGCAGGAATTCGTGCATCGAGGGCAGAGCCTTGCCTGTGGAAATGTTGCGCATATAACTGCCGCTTTTACCAAGGTCAGGACTCATTTTATGCTCTGATATATGCTGCCGCTGGCGCAGCTGTGTGATGCGCTTACGGACAAAATTCTCATATTCGGCTACCTGTAGCAAGCAGATACACCCTTTCCAATTTATACTACGATATATAGATATTGTAATATAAATCGCGGCAGAGCGTTCAGGATTGATGTATCAGTTTTTCTGTGACATAACACAAATTAGCAATTAAAAAGTGAATTACGAAAAAAGTTTATCTTTTGCGGTGTTTCAGATAAGCAGCAGGTCGGGATAGCGTAAAATATGTTCGATATGCGCAATCGCCCCGGCTAAAGTATCAAAGCGCCCCTCGCACGGATCGGGCACTTCGGTTAAGGCGGTGGGGTCTACCGTATGACCGCTTTCCTCCAGCCACGCATCAAACGCCTTGCGCATCGCTGCGGCGTTGGCGCGCTTATTCTTGTCGGTGGCACACTCATCAAGGTAGATAATGGCATCATATTTGTGGGCTGCGGTGTTATGGGTGATTTCAGCAAAGGTGAACCTGTTTATATAGATATGGAATAAGAGCTCAACCCCCAACTTGTGCAGCTCGGTTTCCGCGCGCTGGCGCTCGGAAATTTGCGCTTTTTCGCCCAACGCAGTGCGCAACTGGCGAAACAGCTCGTCCCCATCCGCAGGGTACAACGCAGTACCCTTGGTGTCCTCGATTTCCTCAAAGCAGTATGCCTGCTGCGAGGGCGACAGCATCCCCTGTTCAGCCAGCTGTATGGCATCGAGAAGATCCTGCCGATAGGATTGCGATAACGACATTGCGAATTCCTTTTTCATAAAAGATCACTCCTTGTTTATAATTGGTGAATCTAGTATGAATTGTAGTTCTTATTCGTGTCGAAATCGCTCGAAAGCAAGGATACGAAGGGGAAAATTCATACAACAATCATCAAGGCGAGAGAAACAGTCATACAAGAGTTATGCCGCACTGTGATGCCGTGACATTCCGTGTTCAAAGACAGTTCCGCGTCACGCCACGGCGGAGCAACAGGAAGGAAGCTGTTATATAGTTAACCCGCTGTGCCCTGTTTCAGCCGGAATAAATCGTGCATTTACAGCGTCTGTTGCAAAAAAGCAGGATATTTGCTACAATACTTTTAACAAGCAAAAGGATGGTGAGCGCATTGTATAGGGTGGCAGTCTGTGAAGACGAAGCAATTCTATGTGCAAACCTGTGCGCACAGTGCGAATCTATTCTGGACAAGCTGAAGGTCGAACACAGAATCACATCATTTTCATCTGCCGAAAAACTGGAAAATGCGCTCTTGGCAGGAGAAGAATTTTCGCTGCTTTGTCTGGATATTCTGATGGGCGGAAAAAGCGGCATGAAACTGGCGCAGGAACTGCGGCAGCGCGACGACAAAACCAGCATCCTGTTTATCACAAGCTCTACGGAATTTCTCAAGGACGGCTACAGCGTCCGCCCTATCCAGTACCTGCTCAAGCCGGTTCAGGCGGCTGAGCTGGAACAGGCAATTACAACCGATCTGCGGTTGTACCACCGCCCTTCCACAGTGACCTTTCATGCGGGCGGCAAGACGCTTGTTATACCGACAGAGGATATTTACTATGCCGAGAGCCGGGAACACGGCACGGTTCTTCATATGACACATGGCGAGAAATTTTTGCCGCTGTCGCTGAGCCAAACGGAGGGAATTCTTCCCGGTTCACTTTTTTGCCGCTGCCACAACAGCTTTCTCGTAAATCTTTCCCACATTTGCGAAGAGGGCGGTCGGACTCTGTACCTGACGGATGGCAGCGACCTTGCCATTGGGCGGCGATATATGGAGCATTTTCAGAATCAATTTGTCCGATACCTCAACCAAAACTGAATACATTTGATTTTACCAGTGAAAAATGCGGCATCTCCCGTTTGGAAGATGCCGCATTTTCGCGCCTTATCGTTTACTGATTTTTCTTTTCCGGCAAGAGCTTCAGAGCTGTCATAACCGTAAATCGGTTTTCGTCATAGCTGATGTCCAGTACGCTGCCATACTTTTTTGCAATAGCACGCATTTTCATCAAGCCAAAGCCGTGGTCGGAAGCATCGTCCTTGGTCGTCAAGAGTTCTCCGTTTTCATCGGTGCGCAGGGTTCCGCTGTAGGTGTTTTCGCAGCGGATGGCAAGATACTGCCGGCGAATCTGCATCGAGCAGAGAATTTCTCCCTGCTCTGTCTGCGCGGCTGCCTCCAAAGCGTTGTCCAACATATTGAAAAGAAGGCTGCACAGGTCATCCTCTCTGATTTGCAGCATTTCCGGCAGAACCGCACTTACGCGGAAGGTGACATCCTTTTTCTTCGCCTGTGCCGCGAAACGCTGAAAAATCGTGTTGACTGTCGGGTTGGCAGTAAAATTCCGGGGCGAAAGCTGTTCCAACTCCCCGTCCAATCGGTCTAGATAGTTCCGAAGCTCCGTCCGATCCTGCCTCTGTGCCAACAGGTGCAGGGCGGCAATGTGGTTTTTCCATTCATGGCGAAACGCCGCCGTCTGGCGAACCGATGCCTGCGCCTGCTCGTATTTCTCTTGTGCTGTCTGGCTGCTGATTCTCATCATCTGCATTTGCCGTTGACGAAGCAGCATACTGCGCACAAATTCAACGACTACCTGTACAGCGCACAGCAGACCGGCAACATTGCACAGCAGCGCATAAAATGCGTGCGGATATCCGCCCAGCATGGATGTTACCGGGTTGCTGAACGGATAGAGTACTTCTACGCCGACATAACGGGTGACACCCCAAATCAAAAACAGAAAGGCCGCAACCGCACACAGGCACCAACTGATTCTGCGCTGCATTTCTTCGTGCGAGAACAACATCAGAACAATCGCTACGACCAATAAAGAGAAACAGAGCCAGTCACCGACTTTTTCGGTGAGAAGCGGCACCGCCGCAAAACTCCGCAAGGCAGTAAGCAGAATATGCAGCAGGGCTGTGGCAGCCAAGCCCCAACGTTTTTTGCCCCGAAGTTCGGCTGCCAAGTAAATGTACAGAAAGTCCATGTGGATCAGGCAGACCCAGTTCAGCAGACCACTGTCGGCATTCAGCCCCGAAGCACTTTCCAGAAAGGTGTTGCAAACGCCTGACACTGCCGCCGATAAAAAGTATCCACTCAAGGGCAATAGCTTCCACAGCGGCTGTCCGGCCTGAGCACCAAGCACCAGCACCAAAAGCAGGCTTAGCGCCAACATAAGCCTTACCGTCACGGCGGTCATACACCAAACAACGCCGGTGGTCTGCACCACGGCATCGGAAAAACGGCTTGCCTGTGAGGGAAACACAGGTACGCGCAGCCCGTTTAGGGACGGCCCGTAGGTGACAATGCGAAGTGCTTTCCCCGCGCAGTCTAGCGGCAGCGGGATGCAAAGCCCGTTGTAGTTAATGCCGGCAAAATCTGCATTCTGCAAAAATACATCGACGCGGTTTTCTTGCTGCGGAAAATCCGTGTAGAGAAGTATATCCTCCAAAAACACCTGCAGACCCGCATTGACGCAGCTAAACTGCAAAAAGCATCGTTCGCCTGGTTCCTCCATGACGCGCTCCGCTACAACAGGACCGGCGCCTTCCGCCGGTACGCCGTCGATGTAGCCACCAAAACCGAACACAGGTTCGGTTTGCCCGGCTTCGGTGTAAAATGTCCAGCCACCCCGATCTGATGCCGTGCAATTCAGAAAGATGGATTGTTGCGCTTTGTCCGGTTGCGACAGACGAAACAAAAATAGCACGACCATTGTTGCCGCTGCGGTCAGCAGCACTCCGGCAGCGCAGAGATTTCTTTTTTGGGTGTTCACCGTCCCACCTCCTTGTTGCCTTAATTGTAGCAAAAACACAGAACGCGCACAAGCAGAGAAGCGCGGCTTCCTGCTAAACGACACGATTTTGCCCCTAAACGACACAGAAAAAAGACGAATAATATAGTAAAATAGATTATAGTAAGTTGCCATTGCGGTCTATGAAAATGCAACGGGAGGATCACAAGATGGACAAAAGATCTATATTCGAGCGAGGGTTTGCCATACTGCTGTCGGTGATTTTGATGGCGGCTTGCTTTCCGCTGTCAATCTTTGCGGAGGACACGACGCAAGACCCGGATTTTTCGGGTACAAATCTGATGAATCTGGAAAACGTACAGCCCAGCGGCTATACGACGACCACCAACCCTTACGGCTATGACATTGGCGAGCCGTTTCTGATGGTAGAACAGAACGAGCTGATGTATCTGAATGCCTGGGACAATAATGTTCGGCAGGCATCCTATTTTTCTATGGGATCAGAATCGGCGCTGAAGACCTTCGCAAAGAACAAATCAGGCAGTAGCGGTACTTTTTCTAACCCCAACTACAAGCTGATGCAGGCGGTGTCCTTTGACCCTACCGGCAGTGGTCGCCGGGATCATGTTGCCTTTGTAGGTGTTTCCGGGCAGGATAAAAAGGGCTATATGTGGGTCATTGATACCACAAAAGGAACGGATTCAGACTGCAGCCAGCTGGTAGAGATTGGCAACTTCAGCTATATGTTTGATGAAAGCGCTTTTAAGGTTCCGACCTACTCCAACCGCAGCTTCCTCAATATCGTGGCCGGTGACTTTAACGGTGATGGCAAGGAAAGCATCGTGGTCTATACCCCGGAGTCCTGCAATGCCGGAGGCTGCCAGATTCAGCAGTGGGATTATGACGGTGACAGCCTTTCCCAACGCGGCAAGAGTAACAGTCTGTTGATGGGCTATTATAACGACCATCCCTGGTATGATGTGGAGGACTCGGAGGGAAACCAGCGGCGCAAGCTGGGTGTCTCCATGGCCGTGGGGGACTTCAACGGCGACTGTGTGGACGATCTGGCGGTGCTGTCCTACTGTCACCGGCTGCCCAATAACGATGCCAAGATCGACTACTACCGTCCGGTGGTCAAGATCGTCTACGGTACAAAGGGGGATACCGGCAGCTCCATCGTGACCAAATCCGCGGCACAGAGCGAGGAGTTCTACACCAGCAAGGGACGAAGCGGCGGGCGTGATCGCTATGAATTTCCTGTGGGAGCCTCTTTGACCTGCGGAGATTTTGACGGCGATGGTGATGTGGATCTGTTCCTCGCAGGTATGCTGGGGCAACTGGGAACATGGAAAAAGAACAACCAGCAGGTGAACGAAACCATCGACATGAAGGCTGGGTATCTCTATATTGGGAAACTGAGCAATTCGGGAAACGGTTTTGTTAAGACTACCAATCAAACCATAGAGTCCAACGGCTGGACAGACGGCGGCTACCATAATGCCGATGATGTATGGCAACAGTTGGCTGTGGAGTCTGTTGCGATCAACGGCAAGGGGCGCGGCGCAAAGGAGCTGGTGTTCCTCAGTGGCACGCTCTATGATGCCAGCAACAATAAGCCTGTGGCGGTATATACCGGCAATTACTTCAAGAGTGCCGATGACGGTGTAGGCAGCACCACCCGAATCTCCAACTGTGATATTCAGTCCATTGCCGTGGGCAACTTTGACGGAAACACTGCCGGGCGGGAACAGGTGGTGTTTACAATTGCCCTCAAGCACGCAAATAACAACCAGTCCCACCTGCTGACGGGCTATATGCGGGGCATAAACTATAATGATAAAACGGTAAACGGCGAAATAAAGGAGTACGGAACAGCCGGCGGATATGACTGCCTTGTTCCTACGGACAGCTATGTGAACACCAATGCCCAGAATGCGGTCAGCTTTCTGGTTATCCCCGTGGACAAGAACAACGACGGTGTCCTTGCCAAATACCGGGGTGTAACCTACGCCTACACGGACCCGGATGTCAAGGCGGTCTTGCAGGCGGCGCCCTATTTTGATGAGGTAATGGATGCGGGCAATAACGAAACAGAGTATGTCCTGACGGAAAGCTATGAGCTGTCTGACTGGGACTCTGACAGCGTATCCTTCAGTATAGGCTACAGCACCGAATTCAGCTTCCTCGGCGGAAAGGCATCCATTGAAACAGGTTATGCACTGGACTGGACGAAGTCCTTCGAGCGTTCTCTGCACGAGGAGTGGAGTCAGAGCTTTTCCGCACAAGCCTACAACAGTGTTGTTGTCAGCCGTACACCGGTGTTCGTCTACGAATATGACATACAGAAGGCGGACGGCACATGGAACGATAAAACTGTCATGCAGACTGCCATTCCGCAGGGACCTGTGTATGAGCAGCTTTCGGTGGATGCCTACAACAAGTTTGCCACAGAGTATAACAAGTACATGGCCGACCACAAAGAAAAACCGACCTGCTACCTGTTGGAGCAGATCGATCCCGCTACCAACTGGATGGACGGCAACGAGGGCGACCCCTACCGCTATAACCATGATGGCTGGGACGCTTTGAATCCGGATATTCAGGCTTCCGCCATCAGCAAATCGGAGTTTGCTTTGGGCTATAACGGAACGCTGGATAAGGTGGCATGGACGAAGGAAAACACCACCACAAAAAGCGTAGAAATGTCCCACGGGTTTTTCTTCAACAGCTCCATAAAATGGGGCAATGAGGAGGTAGCAACGCACGGTGTCACCACAAGCCTTGAATATAGCGATGGCAAGGGAAATTCCACCTCCAAAGGCACTGCGGTGGGAGCGAGCTGCACCGTCACCAGTCTGGACAAGCAGAGCCTTGTGGCGGAAGGAATTCCCGCGCCTGTTGTAGACGCCTATCGATTCCATTGGGCGCTGGGGCAGTGGCAGCGCCACCTGAGTGGTGCAGCGAACAACAAGACACCCTTTATCGGCTACAGTGTTACCAATCTTTCCTCTCCGCCGCGAGCCATCGACAATTTGGACAAGACAATAACCCGCGGCGAAGGCATCTTTGACCTGAAGCTTTCTTGGACAAAGCCGGACTGCAAAAACGGTCATCCGGAGATTACTGGCTACTATGTTTACAGCAAGGACGAAAGCGGTGCATATACAAAAGTATCCGAAAAGCTGTCTGCCGAAGCAACGGAATATGAGATCAAAAACCTTGACCTGAATGGCAAGTACACCTATGTAGTGACGACCGTAGCAACGGTAGACAGCAAGGATTATGAGAGCGTTTGGTCCAACGAGGCGCATTATCGCGCGGACGAAGCGCCTTACATCGGTAGCAATGGCAACTGGTGGGTCGGGGGAACCGACACCGGCGTAAAAGCGGCCGGTGACGACGGAAAGCCGGGCAAGGACGGCGAAACTCCGTATATCGGTGAGAACGGCAACTGGTGGATCGGCTTTACGGATACGAAAGTTAAGGCGGCAGGCACCGACGGTAAGGATGGTGAAAAAGGCGAGGACGGTGAAACGCCCTACATTGGCGAAAACGGCAACTGGTGGATCGGTGAAACCGACACAGGCGTAAAGGCTGTCGGAACGGATGGTGCAGACGGCACGAACGGTGCGGATGGTCTGACCCCCAGCATCGGCGAAAACGGTAACTGGTGGATTGGCGCTACCGACACAGGCGTAAAAGCTGCCGGAACGGACGGTACAAACGGCACGAACGGTGCGGACGGTCTGACCCCCAGCATCGGCGAAAACGGTAACTGGTGGATCGGCACTACCGATACCGGCGTCAAGGCTGCCGCAACGGATGGTGCAGACGGCAAGGACGGCGCAGACGGAACAAACGGTGTCGATGGTCGAACACCGCAGCTCAAAATCGGTGATGATAACCTCTGGTATGTTTCCTATGACAATGGTCAGAATTGGGAATCTCTCAATGTGAAAGCTACCGGAGAAATGGGAGCGACAGGTGCCCAAGGCGAAAAAGGCGACAAGGGTGACCAAGGCGAGCAAGGCATTCAGGGTGACCAAGGCGAAAAAGGCGATGCCGGTGCCGATGGCGCTTCCGGGCAAAATGGCACCAATGGAATTAACGGAAAAAACGGTGTAAATGGTCAAGACGGACAAAACGGTCAGGATGGCAAGGATGGACAGGATGGTACTGCCGGGCGCGGAATAGACAACGCCATGATTGATAACGACGGCTACCTAATTCTTACAATGACCGATGGCACGACCATCAATGCCGGTCTTGTACGCGACACTTCCGCTGTGGCAAACAAAGAAGCAAATGACTCTGCTACGGCAAAATCGCTTGCGACAGCGGCTGTTGGTCTTTCCGGTGCATCTTTGCTATGGAACATTGCAATGCTTGCACTCTCCATCACCATGAAAAGAAAGTACACAACTTTCCACAGATGATACAGTATAAACAATAATGAAGCAGTCTTGAAAGTGCCAAAACACTTTCAAGGCTGCTTTTGTCAGGATAACCGATTACTTATTGTTTCTTCTCTTGCAGACAAACCATATCCATAGGATTCACACGCACACCATTCTGCATAACCTCAAAATGCAGGTGGAAACCTGTGCTGTCGCCGGTATTGCCTACATAACCTATAACCTGCCCTGCCGTTACCGCTTCCCCTGCGGTAACGGCAGTTTGCGTCATGTGGGCGTACCGCGTGGACAAGCCCGCGCCGTTATCCAGCAGAACCTGATTGCCGTAGCTGTCGTTCCAGCCGCTGACCAGCACCGTACCGCTGTGGGCAGCCAAGATGGGTGTACCCTCCGGCGCGGGAATGTCCGTACCGCGATGCCCGGAGTTACCGTAAGCGTCGTCGTCACCAAAATTGCAGGAAATATAGGTGTGGCCGGGCAGCGGCCAGCATAACTCGCCATCCTCGATGATGCCGATGCCGCCGCAGAGGGCAAGCAGCGTAGGGCGCATTTCATCGGAGAGAAGTTCGTGCAATATATCGTTTTGGTCTTGGGTGAAATTGTATAGCTCGGCCAGTTCGTCCACAGTTTTGCTGCTGACGGTAATATGCAGGATGTACTCGGTTTGCTGCTCCGGGTCGGGGTCATCCTCGGTTGGTTCGGGGGTGACATCTACTTCCTCGACTTCGTAGGTGATGTTGTGCATCGCCCAAAAGGTGTCTTGGATGCGCTGCATTTGGGCGGCATTGATAACGACAACGTCGCTATCAGAGTTGAGGTTGGTATGTACTGCAAAGATGGCCAGCACCTCCGGCCAGTAGCTTGCCCATGTATGACCGTCCTCGTAGTCGTAGGTGATGGTGGTTTCGCTGCACTCCGGGTGGGCGGATACGATGTCATTGATGGCCGCGCCGAAGTCGGCGTTGGTGTCGGCTACGATTTCGGCAATAGGGATGCTGTTGGGGTCGCCGGATTCATCGGCAAACAAGATGCCCATCGGTGAGCCGATCACCGCCGCAGCCGCGCCTATGACCATCGCCAGCAACAGCACCACGCCGCCCGCGCCAAGCAGCGCCAGCAGCGATTGCGCGGCGCGCCGCACAGTTTGGGAGAGCAGGGCTTTGATTTTGGCTGCGATATAATGAACGCCACGGCTGATTGCTTCAACCGTGGCTTGTTTATTGCTGATTGTGGGCAGTTTGGGTGCGTGGCTAACGATGGGAGCGGTATTGCCCGCCGCTGTGGCAGCCGTCTGCTTTTGCAGATAGCGGCGCACAGCTTCACGGGTAAAGTGCTGGCGCTTCAACCGCTGCATTTGAGCGCGGTAGGGCGGCGTTGGCTGGGCAGCAGGTACGGTAGCTGCTTGCGGCGGCATTTTGGCTGCGATGGCCTTTTGCCGGAAACGCTGCTTTTTGAACATTTCCCTGCGCTCGGTCTGCGTGGGAACAGTGACTTTCCCTTTTTCAGTCAGCTTTGATGCAGATTGGGTGCTGCCCTGCAAGGTGAGATTTTTCCGCTTCTCCTGCATTGCACGAAACTTGCGGTAGCTCATGCTGGCGGTGCTTTTGGCGGTGTTGCCTGTACGGGCAGCCATATCGGAAATGCCCTGCTGCACCTCGGTTTGTGCGTATTCTTCGGGGGATTCCTGCCGCTGCTCGGCGGTGCGTTCGCTCTGCGCCTTGGCCCGCATAAGCGTTTTGCGCACAAACTGCTTGCGCTTTGCTTTAATTCCGGGCATCGTCGATTACCACATCATCCAACTGGCGCGTATATTCCGGGTAGCTGTCCATCACCTTGCAGCGGTTAAGGTGGGTTAAGTATGCCCTACGATGGGGCGGGGTCATAAATTTGGGGTCGGTCATGGTGGTATCCTCCTATTTTATATAAAAGTTGTGCTTCTTGATTTCTACGGCGAGCGGCACCCCGCTTTTTGTCTGTGCAGAATCATGGTGTTATCGTTCTCCGTGGTCGATGGGCTTGATCTTCAGTTTGTTGCCGTCACGCTGGAACTGCTCATACTGTTCGGGGGTGCATTTCATCGGCAGTAGGCCGTGCGGCGTGGGGAGAAAGACGATTGGGTGATGATACATCTTTTCATAGTGTGCAAACTGCTTATCAGTTAAGCTGACAAAATCCCTCCTGCGACTACCACAAACGAAAAAAGAGCCTGCAAGAAAGTCTGTATGTCCGTAAAGACGGTTAGGCGGTAACTCGTCAATCTTTCCAGAATCATTGCAGACAATGCAGACGCTATCTCTCCACGGGCAACAACATTCAATATTGCCTCCGACAAGTTTCTGTGATGCGCTTAATGTGTTAGGGATTATTCGTTCTTCCGGGTATTTACCGGGCTGCACATACAGCACGCGGATTTCATTTTCACTCATAGGATTCACTCCATTTCACCGGGTTTAGTCGTGAGTAATTTGTAAGTCTTAGTATCCTTGGGTTGGGGGTTGTTGAATGGGATAAGGCTGTTGCCCATCTTGATGATACCCTCACCGGGTTGGGCCAACAGCAAATATTTCCGCTGCGGCTCGGACAGGCCGTACAGTTCTACCACACTGTCAATGTCCTTGGTTTGGCGCAGCATGACCACAAATTCGGAGTTTGCCAGCATGGCATAGGCGGTGTCATTGGTAAGGCAGTCCTGCACATTTTGCGTGATGCCGGTGGCGTAGGCGTTGTACTTTCTGAATCGCTTCCAACTTGTGTACAGGAAATTGGCGCTCAAAGAATCGCGCAGCAGCAGATAGATTTCATCAAAGTACACCCATGTGGCGGCCTTGGGGTCGTTGCGTTCGTTGCTCATAACAGCGGTGTTGATGTACTCCAGCATAGACAGCATGGCAACAGGCTTTAGCTGTTCTCCCAAGCTCTGGATGTTGAAGCAGATAAGGCGGTTGCTCATATCCACGTTCGTGGGCTGGGCGAACGCTTGCATACTGCCGGTGGCGAAAATCCGCAATGCAAGCGCGATTTCCTTTGACCGTTTATCGCGCTGGTTGTTCAGTGCCATCCACAAGTCCTTGATAGTCGGGCATGGCGCGGTATAGTGGGATTCCATCAAGGGTTTGTAGATGTTTTCAAGGGCATCATCAATCAGACTTTTATCACCGGCCAGAATATGCTCCTTGCCCATTATTTGCTCACACAGGCTCAATACAAATTCTGCCTTAGCAACATGGGGAGGTATTTTCGTTGCCTTATCGTATTTGAAGTCCAGCGGATTAAAGTGCGTAGCGCTGTCCACCGAGATATTCACAACCTCGCCGCCCAATTCCTGCACGAGGGGCGCGTACTCATTTTCGGGATCTACGACATAGAAACGTGCTTTTGTGAAGCGCAGGTACAGCATAAGGATTTCCAACTTAACAAACATTGATTTGCCGCCGCCGGAGGTAGCGACAACCATTGCATTGCCGTTCACAAGGCTAGTGCGCAGCCCGATGATGAGATTGCCGGTCACGGTGTTTCTGCCGTAACAAATGCCGCCCGGTGTGAGAATTTCTTGCGTATTGAACGGTACAAGTGCTGTCAGCGATTTCGTCAGCATCGTGCGCACGCTCTCGATGCGGCGCAGACCGTAAGGCATGGCCGTGTTAAAGGCACGTTCCTGCTGAAAGTACAACTCGGTGAATCGGCAGTTATAGTTCGCCGCCGTGGTTTTCAGTGCATCGGTTTCCAGCGCGAGATCTTCCAGTGTGTCAGCAAAGTAAGTGACGGTGAGCAGGCTCAAAAACATCTGCTGGTCGTTCTCCGTCATTTCTTTGCGGATGTTGGCAATGATGCGGTCCTGCTCCTGCGTCCGCTGCGGTACGGAGGAAGTGAAGTCCAGATTTTCCACGGATTTCTTATTGAAACGGACTTTCTCGGCATCGGTTTTCATCTGGGCATTGTCAATTTCCTTAAAGGCATCTTCCGTCTCCACCGGCTCAATGTCGATTGATAACACAATGTATGGCACTTGCTGAAGCAGTGCGGAGATAAACTTATCATCAAGCTGCTGCGGGTACTCGCTGATCGTCATGCACTTGGCATAAAAATCCTCGATTTCAATATGCTTTTTGCAAAAGCGGATGCAGTCCGGGGCGATAGAATCGCGGAAGTCCTGCCCCAGTTTGGCGCAATTATCAAAGTCGAAGTTAAAACGCCCCTCCTCGGAAATGCGAAAAAACTTGTGCAGCACCTCCAGCCGTGCGCGGTTGTCCAGCGGCGTGACGCTACACTCCAGCGCGGAAAACGCGGACAAAAGATGCCCCTGCACCTGTACAAAGCGTTCGCGGGCCTCTTTTACGCCGGGTTTGTTCGTGGACACGATGATGTACTTATGCTGCACCACATTTCCGTTTTCGCGGGCGTTGGCCTTGATTTGGCGGTTGCGTTCGGCGCGGAGGGAATCAAAGCCATCGTTCTCGCGGTGGTACAGCACATCGCGGGCAAAGGCTTTTTCATCCATGCGCTGGCTAACGATGCAGACTTGCATCCAGCAGTCGGCGGGGATGCCCGCGTAGACCGTACCAAGCTGCGTTAAAATATTCTGCTTGGCCGCGTCACTCTGCATGGCGTAGTTGATGTCGCTGATTTGCCACATCATGCTGAACACATTTTCCGATTGCCAAACACCGTCTGCATAGATTCTGTCAATTGGGATACTTTGCTGCACCGAACGCGGCATTTTATAGCTGCCGCGTGTTTTTCGCGTAGATGCGTACTCACTTAACCTCAATGTCTATCACCTTTCTTTCTGCTTTTCTTCTTTATGTGTTTGTTTTCAGTTTTCCATAGCCGCCAATCGTTTCTGATAACTGTGCTGTCTATTACAACAAGCAGGAATTTTTCAAAGGTCAGACAGTCATAAGTAAAAAATCCTGCTGCTGCAATCGGCGCAGCGGCCACAATGCAGACCCAGCCCGCCGTTTCATGACCCAACA
>OMCG01001315.1_pt1 | contig 14892 bp, 15 predicted proteins | sample 1674071 | NCBI WGS metagenome assembly OMCG01 (sample SAMEA103958139, study PRJEB25191) | human gut metagenome | biome: human-associated habitat [ENVO:00009003]; feature: intestine environment [ENVO:2100002]; material: feces | place: Germany | collected 2013/2015 | reverse complement strand
AAAAGTGAACGGATATCCCCGTTTTGGGTGGGTGGATATCCTCCGTTTTCAGCACCCCGACGAGCTCCAAAGCCACTCCTAACGGAAACTTCATCAGTTTTCGTTTCTCAAACATCTCGCTCAGCAAACCTTGCTCGCGCGACAATGTTTTGGTGAGTTCTTCTATCGTCCTAAAATGAGAGAGTATCTCCATGGGCCATCGTGTTGTTTAAGTCTTTTCCTGCGAGAGCGACTCTTGTCCATGCCTTTTGCCTGGAGCCTCCTCGTCGCCTTCACTTGCAAAGGTACGCATTTTTTTGGAACGAGGCTCGTTTGCTCATCTGTTTTGTCATCAAATGGAGCAGAGATTATCGTCCGATCCTGTCGACAAGTGTCCTTCTTTCTTCGTGTTCCGTCGCGCTAGGATGTTTGGTTAGTAGTGAGGGGCTATCCACGGGCACTTTTTCTCTTGCGCCTCTTATTACCAGCTTACGTCTTTCTTTTGTCTGAGCAACGTCAAAACAAAGATGCCAAAATAAAAACGTTAAACGTTATAACGTTAAGACGTTAATAGAACGGGCTTGGCAGACTGACGATAGCGCTGTATCGATGATGTACAAATTCTTCTTGATGGAAGATTTTACAGCTTTTTGCTTCTGGGTTTCAAATTGCGAAAGGTCGATTTTCCCTTTAATATGTAATTTGATATTGCTTTTTTCAATTACATTTTTCCTCCTATTCTACAGAAGTTTCTTTCTGTTGATTGGGGATTATGCCAGAAGTTATTTCTGATAAATATGACTGTACATCTCTATGACATGGTGTATTTAGTATAGAATTGTCCGCAATAATTATTGTCAACTGTTTGGCGCGACTGGTTGCCACGTTGAACAAAGGTTTGTCAAGCGACATACTCATCATTGTATTAGGAATATGATAGATACATACATCGCAAGTCAAACCTTGAACTCGTTCTACAGTATCAATAAGCACGTTTTCCTTGCTACCATATCTGCTAACAAAGCGATTTTGCAACATTCTTACTGCTGCGCGGAATTTTGTCAATACAGCAATTTTTATCTTTGGTTGAGTTGATAATATATCTTTCACTATTCCAATGGTAAAGTCGCAACAATCTTTGTCTGCTTTTTCACCAACAGGCATCTTCTTATACAAAAGAACAGTTCCACCATCTTTAGGAAGATAGTTTAAGTTGTTCTTTGCAAAGATGTAATCAAATTCGGCAACCGACTTAATTGGTGTGTGATAGAATATACTGGTTAGATTCGCGGACTTTGTTAGCAAACGGTGAGTCTCTGTTAGAATATATGACTTATAGTCGAAGTTGTCACAAAGAGTTACAAAGCCATTTGCTAACATCGTAAAATCATTTCTAATTAGAGATTCCTTGCTAAGTAACACAATAGGTTGCATCTGATTTTGATCACCAATCCAAATTACCATCTGTCCAAGGTTTTTACATGCTGCAATCATTCCAAACAATGCTTGGCTAGCCTCGTCCATAATGACATAATCAAAAGGACGCTCGTTGTAACATAGTTTTGCCCAACCACTAGAATTGTAAAAAGTCGTCAATGTTAAACTGCCTGGGACACAAGTGATCTTTTTACTATCTATAGGAACTATATTCTTACAGACAGTAATTTCGTCAGAGGAAACACTTGTTTTCATTATACGTCTCTCTGACAATATTTTCTTTAAACAGTCTTTCTCTGCAAGTTCCATAAGTGCTCTATTTGTCATAGCCGTAACCAGTATACTCTTATTCTGACTCAATAAATGTTCTACTAGTTCTGCCATTAGGAATGTTTTTCCTGTTCCTGGAGGGCCTTGAAATATCAATTGTGGAGTAAATTCCAAAGCTTTGACAATTCCATCTACTTGCTCTTTGTTCGAATTAATATGGACTGGATTCCATGCGACAGTTTTTTTATCGAAATCCAAGATTTCTTTTGCGACCATATTTGTGTCCTTGTTATTGACTATTTCAATGAGGTTTTGATAATAGTCCATAGGTGGTTCCTGAGGTCCCAAAACGATAACGCATCCCTCTTTGTTTTCAAGAAATTCTGCCATCTCTATTGATAGTCCTGCAAAACCACACAAAAGAAAGCCATTGTCATCAGTTTTTCCTTGCCATACACAATGTACTTCTGAAAATTCAACTTGATGACGGCGTAAGTTGCCCCAACTTATTTCTCCCCAATTTCTGGGTAAACACATTTTTCCTTCAAGAACTATAGCCGTAAAATATTCATTCTTTCGTGGAATACCTTTGTCTTTCTTAAACCGAAGTATCATCTGTCCAGACCCTAACACATTGTGTTCTAAGTCATTCGAATTGTCTTTTTTAAAGTCTAGTTTTACAAATTGTGAGATATAAACTTCATTTTCTGCCAATAAAGCTAACGCTTTTGAATTGAGCTTTTTTAAATATTCTTCGCTAATAGCGGCGAGTTCCTTGTCAAGAAACCTCTTATGTTGTTCTCTTGTATAATACATAATTAATCCCAATTAAAGATATCCTCTTCAGATAAATTCATCTCGACGTCCCCATGTCTCTTTTCATTTAAGCCAAAAGACTTGATTTCATTTGACTGGGAATATTTAGGATTTTCAATAACAAAACAAGTATTCTTTGTTTCCATATACTTATTTGCAAGTTCAGCCATTGCCTTTGGATTTACAATATCCGTGTCAAATATAAGATTGACATTTGGGTTATCTTTAAAAATGTCCTCATATGACAGGCAATGTATTTGGTTGTCACTTCCATAGTTCAGCAAGATGTTTTCAGAATTCACCATCAATTCAGCAAATACCCATGGGTGCAAGTATAGTTTTCTGTTTTTGGAGCTCGTTATAACCACAGTCACAGGTAGTCCGTTCTTTTTTATTTTTCCCTTAACGATTCTGGAACTATCATCAGGATTCCACATAGAGCTATCTATTTCAGGTTTGGTCTCAAGATAATCTTTCGCAGCATATCGTGCCTCTCTGTTTTTATCTATACGTTTATCCTCATCGATATTATCCTTATCAACGTCATGGCCATGATTTGTCACCTCTGGATTTATGCTATTTTCACGCTCTTCGTTATCTCCATGTATTTGGTTTTCTTGACATTGTTCCTCGTTTTTAGGAGGTACTGTATCTATCAAGTTACCATACTTGTCAATATATTTTTGAAGCGTAGATCTAAGTTTATCTATTTCTTTGTCTTTCTTTTCAATTTCTGTTTTAGATACAAGATTGTCATAAAATAACTGTTGCCAATCTTCTGATTTGAAAGGGATGGAGCTTTCAGAAACTATACTATATAGAATATCTCGAGGCTCACAACCTGCTGATATATACAGCTTTCTTGTTGATGCATCATAATAATAATCACCATCTTCAAATGCACACAATAAAAGATTATTGTCATTAGTCTTGATGAGGAGCTTGGGCATTTTCCCTTTGTAGATAAATACACTTATCGTATTATCATTTTTCCAAAGATAATATTCATGTAAATCATATTCTATTGATTTCTCTTGTAACATGGACAAATCAACAATAGCGGATAAATACCTATCATACGCCACAAATTGTCGCAAAGCAGCAACTTGATTTTCTCCTACAAGAGGTAATTTATTCTTGTTCTTCAAATAGTTTACAGTTGAAACTATTTGCTCCTTTTGTTTCTCTATATCAATCGCTTCTATTGGTTTGTTCTCAATTAAATCCTTTCTAAATGTAATAAGATTTGATTGATCTGTTTTCACACCTAAAGAAATGAGGTAAGATTTCTTTTGGTCAGTATCAGCCCAAGATTCAATAGAGGACAATATGGTTTCGTCTTCATTCACATATTCGTTTTTGAAATATCCTCTAAAATACTTGCTCAATCTATATCCAAAAGAATCGTTATATAGTTTAATTTGCTGGTCAAACATAATGTTTAATAGAGTATGAACCCATGAGTCGGGCAAAGAGGCAAGAATAATATTCGGAACCCATGTATTATACCAGCCGCGAATTTTTCTTGCGTAATAGATCCCCAATAAATATAAATATGGTGTGTAGCCTTTACCCTTATCACATCTATCCCAAACGTCTGCAGCTCCCATGGGCTGTAAGCATAACAATTTAGTCAATTCCGAGTCTGAGAAATTCGACAACGAATGTTTAATTTTACTTATCATATCAGGCTCTTCATACTCTGGCAGAAGTTTAGATAATGGGATTGACAAGGACTTTCCATCATGATACTCAAGCGTTATATTATCGCTAATGGTATATGAAGAAACTGTCCGTTCGCCAACGTATATTTTATTAGTCAATAGACGTATCTCGTCATCGTTATATACCTCCAAAGCGATTCTGATGATTTTGGAAACTAAATCCTCGGAATTGTAGACTTTTGATAAGTCAATGTCGATTTTTTGCAGCTTTTGTAATAGATATTTTTTTGATTCAACACCCAGTACTTCGACCATTTCAACTATGGCTTCTGTTATTCCAAATTTGTCAATAAGATTTTTAGAGAAATCCATAGTCCATGTGCCTTTATAAAAAAGATACATTTCTTTTAAAGAGATAGAATTGCTCAATTCCTTTATGTTTGGTTTAATAATATCATCGAAGATTCTTTCTCTTTTTACAAGATATGGCTCTAAGTCTGGGAAAGACTCTTTCTCACTAATCGTGTATTCATGCATCCATTGTGGTAAATTTGGAGAATAAACGGTCATACTCGATAACCTGCGTCGATGCGTACCCGCTTGATTGCAGAACAACAAATTATGGGACAAGTCCACCTTTTCAGCGCAGTTAAGATTTTTCATTACTCTGAATAAGGTGACTTTCTCTAAAGGGTTTAATACATTTATGTTTTCTGTTAACGCAAAATTCGCCTTTTCACAAATAACATTATATACATCTGTTTCTTTTGGTAATCTAAAGTATTTTGAAAATGGAGTCTCTTCTATATTGTTTGAGCAGAATAAGCCTATTTTGGATAAAAGATCAACAACGCCAGATAATTTGTTTGTAGTGATAATCCTTGTTTTGTTAGCAGATAACATAAAGCTCTAAAGCAGCCAAAGGAGAATAAGAGAGGTTGGAACGTAAACAGTTGGGAATGAGCAGATTTGCACAAAGTTGCCAAATCGGCATAAAGCAAGCGAGTGAGGAATATTGAAGTAGTTCAGTTACTAAATCGTGAGCCACAGTTACCTATGCAAAGCAGGTAACAATGCGGAAAGGCAACTTTGTGCATCAACGGATTTTATTGCGCTGATTCTCAATGTTTTGCGTATCAAGGAACGCTTACAAAATGATTATATTTGCACACTCAAAATGTAAGCGTTATGAAAATCGAAAAATTCAAGGTGTTGCTCTACCTAAAAAAGAGCGGAATGGGCAAGAATGGAAAAGCTCCCATCATGGGACGCATCACGGTGAACAGGACTATGGCGCAGTTCTCCTGCAAGTTGTCTTGCACTCCATCGCTTTGGAATCCTCGTGCCAGCCGATTGGAGGGCAAGAGCAAGGAAGCCGTGGAGACCAACAAGGACATCGAGCAGTTGTTGCTTTCCATCCAAAAGGCTTTCGATGTGCTTGTGGAAAAGAGAACAGACTTCGAGGCTAAGGATGTCAAGGAGGCCTTGCAGGGCAGCGTCAAGACACAGACCACCCTTCTCTCCTTCGTGGACGAGCATATCAGCGAACTCAGCACCCATGAGGGCATCGATATGTCGAAGAGCAGTGTCTGGACTTACAGAAAGATTCGCAAGAATCTCGCTGAGTTCATCGGGGAGAAGTATAGGTTGACTGATTTGGCTTTCGGACAGCTGACCGAGCCTTTCATCAGTGACTTTCACCATTACCTGCTTGACGAGAAAGGCTTTTCATCAGGAACCATCACCATCTATGTGTCGCTCTTCAAGAAGATGTGCCGCATCGCCTTTGAGCGAGGCTTGTGCAAGAACCTGCTGTTCGCCCATTATCGGGTTGGCACTCCAAGGGTTACGACACCCAAGTCTCTCAGCATGTCTGATTTCATAAAAATCCGTGATGCGGAACTGCCCGAAGACAAACCGAGACTATCCGTTAGCCGTGACCTGTTTCTTTTCGCCTGCTATGCAGGAACAGCCTTCATAGACACCGTTTCCATCACGAAAGCCAATGTCAAGGTGTTGGAGGATGGCGACAAATGGCTCGTCTATAACCGCAAGAAGACCGGAACACTTGCCAGGGTGAAACTCCTGCCCGAAGCGTTGGAGCTGGTGGCGAGATACGAGGACGGGGCAAGAGATACCCTTTTCCCATTGCTGAGCACGAATCGTGTTCGTATCGACCTCATCACCATCTGCAAGTTGGCGGAAACGAGCAAGACCTATTCCTACCATTCGGGACGACACTCGTTCGCCAGCCTCATTACGCTGGAGGCTGGTGTGCCGATGGAGACCATCTGCAAGATGCTCGGTCACAAGGATGTGAAGATGACGCAGCGGTATGCGAGAGTAACCCAAAAGAAGCTGTTTGAGGACATGGACAAGTTCATCGCTGCAACCGAGAAGGACTTTATTCTCGCATTATGAACAAGGCTTTCAACTTTTCTTTTTACAGTTTCAACTACATTATTATATTATAAGGACAACAACTATGAGCAGAAGTACATTTTCAATTTTGCCTTACATCAACAGACAGAAGGTGAAGGCAGACGGAACAGCCAACATACTTTGCCGCATCACCGTTGACGGCAAAAGTGCAGCCATTTCCACAGGCATATCCTGTACCCCACAGGAGTGGAACGCCAAGAAGGGAGAGGTACGGAACGCAAGGGACAACGGACGATTGGCAAGTTTCCTTGCTGAGGTCAAGGATAAATACAACTCACTTCTTACCGCCAATGGCATCATCACCGTGGAAATGCTGAAGGCTGTGTTGAAGGACAAGGACACGACAGGAAGGTTCTTGCTGAGCTTTGGTGATACCATCGTGGAATGGTATCGAACCTCAAAAGCCAGACAAACCTTTCTGCACAAGCGGACATGGCAGAAGAACCTGAGAGCCTTTGTCCATTCGTTGGATAAGGACGACATCGCCTTTGAGGACATAGACGAGAATTTCGGGGAGGAATACAAGCTGTTCCTGAAACGAGACCAGGGACGCATCGACAGCTACGTAAACCATTGCCTTCTCTGGCTGAACATGTTGATGTACAAGGCAGTGGACAGGAGTATTATCCGCTTCAATCCCATAGCCAAGATAGGGTATGAGAAGAAGGCAGCCCCGAAGATGACCCATATCAGCAAGGCAGACTTCATCAGGATGCTCTCTACCCCGATGGCTGACGAGCGAACGGAGCTTGCACGCAGATGTTTCATTTTTGCCTCGCTCACCTCCTTATCCTATATAGATGTAAAGAAACTGTACCCTCACCATATCAGTGAGAACTCCGATGGTAGGAAGTTCATCCGCAAGGAAAGAGAGAAGACAGGCGTGGAGTTCTTCGTGCCACTCCATCCGATAGCCGAGAAGATTCTTTCGCTCTACAATACCACGGACGACAGCAAGCCTGTTTTTCCACTGGGTGAGAAGAAAGACATCTATCTTGATGTGCATACCCTTGGAATGGTGCTTGGCATAAGTAATAAGTTGGGATTCCACGCCAGCCGCCATACATTCGGAGTCTTGATGCTCAACGAGGACATTCCCATCGGCAGCATAGCCAAGATGATGGGACACGCAGACATTACAAGCACACAGGTCTATGCGCAGGTGACGGAGCAGAAGATTTCAAATGACATGGATAAGCTTATTGCCAAGCGAGAAAGGAACAGATTATCGAACGAAAAAACTATTGGAAAATGAACAGAGGAGTTATAACTATCAGCGAGAGCGGAACGGTATCCATGCCGACCGATACTGTATGGATGACCATGCAGGAGATTGCCGACATGTATAATGTGTTCGGCTGCTATGTGCGCAAGGCTGTCAAGGCTATATTCAAGGACGGCATTCTGAAAGAGCAGGGTGTACGCCGTCATGTCAGGAAGAACGACCGCATCAGCTATGATGTGTATAGTCTTGAACTCGTCATTGCGGTAGCCTTCCGTATTGACAGCATTAAGAGCAGAGCCTTTCGGGAGTTCATCATGCAAGCCATCATCAAAAAGCAGACCAACCGCCCGAAGTTGGTCTGCCTGTGGTCGAAGAATATAATGGTATAGCAATTATATTTTTCATCAATGACCTCTATTCCTTGAAAACCAATATTTATTAAAATTTTATAAAGGTTTTAAATTCATTTGCTTTATTCAATTTATTTCTCTAAAATTGCAATGTTAAACAAATAATGAACTAAAATGAGCCTTTTGGATTTTTATATAATATGGAGAGGAGATATGCTATTTGCAACAGTTGTTCCTATAGCATATTTCCTATTGTACCTAAAAAACAAACAAGTGACATTTGTCTTTCTGAAATTTGTAATGGCATTTGTGATATGTTTGTACTGGGCAACATACGCTTGTACTTTTTTTTATTCATATTATGATGTTATAGGATGGTTTAAAATACTTATAATACCTGTTTTTTCCATTTATAGTGGATTTGTACTTCACCTTTTAAAATCGAAGAAGAAAAAGGTGTTTTTTCTTATCTCCATAGTCTATATAATATTTTGGTGCATGTTGATATTTTGGCATTGCATGAGTAGTATGTAATGCAAAAGAATGAAGAGAGATGATTCCTAATTGTATAGGAATCCTTCAAGCAACGTTCCTTGGAGGCTTTGCGCCTCCAGCCACTTGGGCGAACCACTGCAGTGTGTTTTAGCATGGTATTAGATTTATACAGGTAACACAAATGATACCCGGCAAACACGACCAACTCGGTATAGCCAATAAAACGAGGCGACAACCTATAACAGCCACGCTCGGTAAGTTATACATTGTCGCCTTGTTCATTTCACCCCACTCATCAAGAACATGTATTTCTCCTACAAGCCCTTCATTCTGTACGCCTCACGATAGTTAGCCATCAGAATCTTCTGAATGTCGGACTCGCGGTAGAGTATCTTTCCGCCAAGCTGGATATACGGGATGACACCGTTGTTTCGGTAGTCCTGCAGGGTTCTTCGGCTCAGTTGCAGTCTGGCACAAAGCTCCTTGTCCGTCATGAAGCGCTCACCGCCAAGCATGGGGCGGTAGTTCATCACGGCACGTTCAAAATTGTCAACCATTCGGTTGAGGTGGTTCACGATGTGGTTCATCCACTCGCTGTTTCTTGTCATTACTTCATTGCTCATAGTTGTCTCGTTTTATTGTTGATACTTACGTTACTCGGTTTACTTGCTGCATTGGATAAAGTGGCTGTTGTATATTGACAGCCTAACCTGTGCGCTTGCGAAAGCGCATGTCCTTTTTCCTGTCCTCCACTACTGCTACGATAGCCATCACGTCCTCCGGCTTGTAGTAGGTCTTGTGGCTGATTTGCGTATAAGCCAAAGTTCCGTTGTCCCGAAGCGTCTGCACTGTCCGTGGGCAGATGTTGAGCGTCTGACACACGTCCTGCGTGTCGAGCCACTTGTTCATGGTCTTGTCCTCACTGCGCTCACGGATTCTGTCCATGCGCTTCACGAAGTTCTCCAACTGGGCATCAAGATAGTTGAATGCCTCTTCCTCGAATACGATGAATCCCATACTTTTCTTTTTTCTAAGTTAATACTATGTTGTATGTCGCAAAGCTCCACGCATATGCTGTGCTCCACGTTTGTGAGTGCAAAGATAAGGCACGGCAATCTAAAAACAAGCGTTTTCAATTTCTGTGGCAGTATGTTGCCGGGGTTTGCCGACTTCAACGCCAAAAACAACAAGAAAAACTTGCACGGCTGCAACGGATACATGAACAATGATGAGTTGAGAAATACGTTGAAGTTCTCACAACTATCTCGGTATGCAAATAAGCAAGCCACAACTAAATTGCCACGTTACACCCAATCAGTTGCATGGCTGCACTCAGTACACTTACTTTGCACCCGACAATCGGTCAATGGTGCAAACCGTGACCACTATACTAACAAATAAAACAGCATAAGCTATGGCAAGAACAAAAGATGCAGTCTTGGCTCCTGGGCAAAAGGAGCTGATGGAAAAAGAGTATTTGGATTTTGTTAAACCATCTACGTATGGCAACAAAGCCAATCCAAGTAGTTGTAATTCTCTCTATGATGATGTAGAGAACCCAGAGTTGAGAGCAATTGTAGAGAAAGTTGCTGCAACAACTCCCTATAGAGAGGAAACATCAACGAACGAGGCTCAATCGCCACCGAATCCGCAGAAGCGCATCAGTGGCAAGCAGCGCAAGGCGACATTGGAGGAGTATCAGCAGACCTTCCTCCAAGTTCCAAGGATTGACGACCGCAAGCCAGTCTTCGTCAGTTCCGATGTACGAGACCGTCTTGACCGTGTCGTCCGCATCCTCGGAGGAAGACGCATGAGCGTATCGGGCATCATTGAGAACATCGTGCGCCACCACCTAAGCCTTTATGAAGAGGACTTCGAGGCTTGGCGCAAATTGTGAGAATTAAGGTCTGCGACCTTGGACGTGGATAGCTGAAAGGCTGTAGTTCCAACTAACGTGTTCTGAGAGGGAGCGAGGTTATGTTTTGGGAACCCCAAACGCCTCGCTCCACCATGAGGGCGGAGGAATTTTGCTCCCGACGGTCGCAGAAAGTGAGTGTACCAACTGTAAACAGTATATCGAATGACAAGCATACAGGAACAGGACAGGAGAAAGGGCGGAAGACCGCCCGCAGGCAGGGTTCGCAAATTGTCGAAGTCTGTCACGGTGAAGTTCTCAAAGCCAAGCTACGAGGCTTTGAGACTGAGGGCGAGAAAAGCCAACCGCAAGTTGGCGGAGTACATCCGTGAGTCCGCCTTGAACGGCGAGGTGGTCAGTGGACACAACACTGAGACGGTAGCCATCGCCAAGAACCTCATTGGCATGGCGAACAACCTCAACCAACTTACCAAGCTGTCGCATCAGAGAGGTTTCCATGAAACCCATGTATATGTGGTGGACTTGTTGAGAAGATTGAAATCCATCCTTGGTGAGTATCGCCAAGCAAGTTCTAAACCGAAGCCAAGCGGAATGAACAGAAAGGAGGATACCACATGATAGGCAAGCTAAAGAAGGGCAGCTCATTTGGTGGTTGCATCCGCTATGTTACAGGCAAGGACGAGGCGAAAATCATCGCCTCGGATGGTGTGTTACTCGGCACGAATGCCGAGATAACGCAAAGTTTCGAGCTACAGAGGCAGCTAAATCCAAGGATTAAGAAGCCTGTGGGACACATTGCATTGAGCTTCAAACCAGAGGACAAGCCAAGTTTGACGGATGAGTTCATGGCTAAGATAGCCCTTGAATACATGCAGATGATGGGCATCACCAAAAACCAATTCATCATCGTAAGGCATCACAACACGGACAATCCACATTGTCATATCGTATATAACCGCATCAATAATGAGGGCAAACTCATATCAGACAGGAATGATTACAGGCGTAATGAGCAGGTGACCAAGGCTCTAAAATCCAAGTATGGACTGACCTACGGAACGGACAAGAGCAATACTAATACTCGCAAGTTACGCAATGCTGAGCGTGCCAAATACGAGATTCACAATGCCGTCAAGGATGCCTTGAAAGGCGCTGATAGTTGGCAGAACTTCAAGAATGAACTTGCAAAGCGAGGTGTTTGCTTGGAGCTTGTTTATAAGGACAAGGAGAGAACTAAGGTACAAGGCATCCGTTTCAGCAATGATGGATATAGCTTCAAGGGTACGCAGATTAGCCGAGACTATAGCTTTGGCAAACTGAATGCGAGATTTAAGGTAATGGAGAACCATTTATCAGCAAGAGCCAGTTCTACTCAACAATATGAGCAAGGTAGTTTCAAGGACGAGCTGTTGCCATTCATGTCGGAGAGCAGCCTGAACCCATGGAATGGTATTTCTTCCATAGGACTCTTTGCTCCTGCCAATGCACAGACCTTTGAGCAATTCCCAGAGGATGAATCATCCAAGAAAAAAAAGAAGAAACGCAGAAGAGGCTTTAGCCTTTGATGCAAGTCATAAACTTAAAATTAGAATCGAACATGAAAGAAGAAATGTTAGAAGCCATCTACGGCACAGTTGAGAGATTGGAGCAAAAAGTCGATGAACTTTCTGTCTCCACAAAGAACGCAGGAGCAGAAAACGTTCCTGCAAGTAATGACATAACCAAGTTGGATAAGTCAATCAATGCGATGTTTATCAAAGAAGAGGAAGTCAGAGGTAAAATATCCAAATTAAGAGATGCCATTGTCGTTTTTGCAGACCTTATTAAGGTTGAACTTGGCAAAAATGAGCAGCGAAGCAAGTTCTTGGTTGATGCAGTCAAGCAGATGAGACAAGAGAATGATGTTTTCTCGAAGGTATTGCAGGACAAACTTGAAGTGTTGAACAATTCACTTCAAAAGAAGGTTGTAACCCATCGCTTCGAGCCAACCTCAAAGAAAGTTCTTCTTTTCATTGGTAGCTTGGCTCTGTCTCTTGTCCTCTCCATTTGGGGCAATCTCACCCAATGGCGAGAGCACCAAGATTGGGAGGAGGCAGACTTGAAATATAGGGCATTGAAGATGGTGCTTCCATCTGACGACCCGAACATTCGCTACATCGAAAAACATTTTTCTGTTTGCCGAGATGAGAAAGTTATAGATGATGTAAGAAATCGTGTTGCTGCCTACGAGGATTCTATTCGCCATCATCATGAAATGGTTGAAATGGCTACTTATAAAAAGATAGTATAGCCAATAAGCTTTTGCAAGAATCAAATCGCATAAAACGTGCTATGAAAAGCTCAAAATAAAGTTTTTGGAAACTAACTAAACTAAATGAGAGGGAAATAAACTTAATACATTCCCCTCTCATTTATTTAGTGTAAACTTGCATTTAGGATAGTTTGAACACCCATAAAAAGAGCCATATCTTCCTTTGCGTAAAACTAACTGACCACCACATTGCGGGCAAACGCCTTGCCTTATTAAACTCTTTGCTCTATATTGCCTGTCGTGAACATTATGTTCGTGCTGTCTTATTTCTTCCTTGTCAGCTATTGTGTAATATCGTTGAATAGTATTGATAATTCTATCTACTTGTGTAGCATTTAGAATAATGTCATGATATTGGGATATTGCCCAATTTAAATTACATCTGTTTACAACTATATGGTTACTGATATGAACTTTCAACTCTGCTGAATTATTGAAAACAACAATCGGAATTAACGGAATTGAGGTTACTGGGGTAAGGGGATTTTGTGTCTGCGACATTTCTGTTGTGCAAGAAATATGTACAATAAAATGAATTTTGACGCTTTGCAAGCAAAATCCCACTAAACCCTATAGGTTGCGGATTTGAGGATCATATCTTTTATGGTTCAACATTGCAGATTCTCTGTTGTGAGATGTGATTTATGACCTATCTCCTTATGAATTCGGACAGCAAAGAACAGTGTCATTAAAGTTGCAAAGACGTCGGCAATAGGCTGTGCATAAAGCACTCCATTTAGTTCCCAATACGATGGAAGCAGCAATATTATAGGGATAAAAAACAAACCTTGCCGTCCGATGTTTAGCAGAAGACTTTGCCTTGCTCTTCCGATTGCCATATATAGTGTGGAATACACAAATTGGAATCCGAAAGTGAAGAACATAATCGTATTGGCTCTAAGCGCAATTCTTGCTATTTCCTGCATTGTTTCGTCTTTACCGAAACAACTGATGATAGGAGAGGTAAAAATGACTATAAGAATACTCCAGAGCACACAAAACGAGGTTGAGAGTATCAGAGAACAGCACACCGCTTCCCTTAATCTTTGAAAATTGCCTGCCCCGTAGTTATAGCCTGCCATAGGTTGGAGTCCTTTTACAAATCCGAAGACCACGTTTGTTCCCAATGTGACGATTTTCAGGACGATACCCACAGCCGCAACAGCCTCTGCCCCATATTTCACAGCGGCTTTCTGCAACAAACAGATGGAAAGGGTCTGGAGTAGTTGCAAAAAGAGCATAGAGATACCAATCTTAATGATGTCTGCGTATATTCTTATCGTGGGAGCGAACAAGGCAAGAGATACTTTTACCTCTGCTTTCGTAAGGAAACGGATGTAAATAGCTGTCGTGATGATTCTTGAAAGAATAGTTGCCCATGCAGCACCTTCCACACCCCAATTGAAAGTGTATATAAACAAGGGGTCTAATGCAACATTAACGATAGAGCCGATGATCATTGCCGACGCAGATGTCTTCGACGCACCTTGTGAAACAATGATATTGGACATGGACACATTCAATGTCCCTATGACACAACTGATGATAAAAAGCCTGCCGTAGGATTCTGCCAAACTTATCATCTCCTCGTTTGCTCCCATGAAAAGTAGGATGTCCGGCAGGAACGCATTGCACACAAGGGCAATGAGAGCTGCCAACATCACAGAGGTTATCACTGAGACGGAAGCGACCTGACTTGCCTTGACAACCTGTTTCGCTCCCAACAGACGGGATATATACACTCCGCCTCCGACACCGAACATCAGTCCTATCCCAAGAAATAACAACGATATAGGGAAAACAACCGATACTGCGGCGACAGGAAGAGTTCCAAGACGTGCAACCCAAAAAGTATCTACCACATTGTATATTGCCATAATCAGCATTGCGATGACAATAGGTATCCCCAACTTTGTCAGGGCTTTCATCATACTTCCTTCTCGCAAAATATTAACAGCGTTGTTCATTCTTACAATAGTTCGTTAATAATTCAATAATGTGCTAAGCAGCTATACGCTGTAAGCACG
>OMCG01001285.1_pt1 | contig 15147 bp, 11 predicted proteins | sample 1674071 | NCBI WGS metagenome assembly OMCG01 (sample SAMEA103958139, study PRJEB25191) | human gut metagenome | biome: human-associated habitat [ENVO:00009003]; feature: intestine environment [ENVO:2100002]; material: feces | place: Germany | collected 2013/2015 | reverse complement strand
GAAATAATCTGAACATATCCAAGGTTTGGCTGGAATGAGGTGAACGTATGACAATCTACATTGACAAGGATTTCCGCTGCTTTGCAGAGCCCGGGGAAGGCCTGGAGGCGGTGCAGACCGACTTTTTTGACGGCAAGGCCCCGGGCTATATCGAGGGCTACCGATTTATCCCGGCGGGGCACAGCTGGACCGGTGAGGACGGGACAGTGTACCTGGGCGAAGCCGCCTTCCCGGTGACGGACTGGGAGGCGCTGGATAAGATTCAGCGGGCCTATGAGCGGGCGCAGATTCCGGCCCTGACGGCCCAGAATGACGAGCTGGTGGAGGCCATGGCGGCCATGGTGGAGGATGTTTACAACCAGGATATGGCCGACATCGAGGGGGAGTAACGGTATGATTACCGTATCCATAAATATTTTTAATTGGAGGAAATTCGTTATGTACAAATCCATGAAAATCCTGATTGGCAAGAAGTTTTATAAGACTGTGGAACAGGCGCAGAACAAGCTGGATGTGTTTTTCGCCTGTAACCGGCTGACGGACGACGAGTACACAGAGCTTACCGCCCTGACAGCGGATCTCTATGGAGGCGAGGCCGCTTGACGGTAAGGCAGCTGCAGCTTCTGCTGAGTTATCTGGGCTATAGCCCGGGAGAAATCGACGGCGTGGCGGGGGAGAAGACGAAAAGCGCCGTGGAGGCCTTCCAGCGGGCAGAGGGCCTGGCGGCAGATGGGGAAGCGGGGGTGAAGACCCAGGAAAAGCTCAAAGAGGCCGTATTCCAAGGCCGCTTTCGGAAGCAGGAGGCGGAGCGCTTCTGGAAGGACATCCGCTATTTTTCCAGGGACGAGCCCTACATTGCCTGCCCCTGCGGGAAATGCGGCGGTTTCCCCACAGAGCCTGTGGAAAAACTGATGCGCCTTGCGGACCGGGTGCGCGCTGCTGCGGGCGTTCCCATGGTCCCCAGCAGCACTGTGCGGTGCAGAGCTCACAATGCAGCCGTAGGCGGCGTGGCCAATTCCAGGCACCTGACGGGCTGTGCCATGGACTTCTCCCTTCGGGGCTGGAGCGCCGAGAGAACGCTGGCACTGGTGCGGCAGCAGAAGGAGGTCCGCTATGCCTATGCCATTGACGGCACCCATGTGCACATGGACGTGAACCCATAATGAAAGCCGTCCGGCGTTGTGAACCGGACGGCTTTTCGTACCTATGGAGGAATTACTTCTGCTGCAGCTTGGCTGCGTTTTCCTGGGCGCATCTGGCAGCTTCCGCATCGGTAATCTTGTAGAAGATGGCCATGATGGCGGCTGCTGCAAAGTAGATGACGGCGGGAACGATCCAGCAGATGAACATGAAGCTCTTGACCCAGGCTTCGTCCGGGGTGAAGCCTGCCACATAGCCGGTGGCGCCCAGCAGGTAAAGGCCAATGGTGCCGCCTACGGCCATGCCAATTTTCAGCGGAGGGGAGGCCAGGCCGATGGCAATGGTGCGCATATCCTTGCCGGTCTTGTTCAGGTACCACTCGCCGCAGTCCAGATACATTGTGACCTGGAAGGAAGAGTAAATATAGGTTCCGCAGGCGCCGAAGCTCATGAAAATGATGTACCACACCCAGTGCTGGGCGCCCATCAGGTTCACGCCTACCAGGCCCAGGCCGAACATGGTGAAGCCCAGAACGCAGGCCCATTTCTTGCCGATCTTGGTGCCCAGCTTGGGCATGAAGATGGCTGCTACCACGCCGATGGCTGCTGCGGCCAGACTGGCCAGGGTCAGCTTGGTGAAGTCACCAATAACGTAGATGAAGTAGTAGGTGTAGTTGGCCATGTACATGTAGGTGCCGATCTGGAGCACCGTGAAGGCAATGAACAGAGCCAGCAGCTGGGGATTCTTGAACAGGGATTCCAGCATGTCCTTGATGGTTACCCGGGGCGCACCGGCGGGACCCTGACCAACGGGAAGATCCTTGCCCTCCGCCAGCCGGGAAATGTTGCCCAAAGCCCAGGGCATGGGAAGCATGAAGACCAGGGCGACGATAAAGTAGTTCCAGCTGCCAAAGGGAAGCTTTGTGACCAGGGTGGGGATGAAAGAGCAAATCAGGGTGACGACGGTGTTCTGCCGGATAAAGTTGATGGTCATGGCGTTCCGGTTTGCGGGGTTGGGACCGCCGACCACGGCTACCAGGCCATAGTAAGCGGTCTGGATGATGTTCATCAGGCAGTTCAGGACGGTGTAGGAAACGCCCAGAACCGCGACACGGACAACCATGGGTGCAGTGCTAGTGTTCGCGACCTCCAGCATAATCATGACAGCCAGTATCCAGCGGCCATAGTACAGCCAGGCCTGATGTTTACCCTTTTTGCCCAGCTTGACTTTCTCGATGATGACGCCGCAGAAAAGGCTGACGATAAAATCCAGAATTTTGGCAATCAGCAGTGCAGAAGCCAGGGTGCTTGCGGGGATTTTCAGAACCTCGGTGGCGAAGGTGTTCAGGTACATGAAGCCGACCATGATGGAAAGGGTCAGCAGAGAATAGGTACCCATGGTCCATATCTCTTTTTTACTGCTTGTAGGCTGCATAACAGTTCCTCCTAACTTTCTCTCTTATTCCTGGCCGCAGCAGCCGATGCGGGAGGCTCTGTACAGCTCTTCCCGGAAGGCGGGGGTCAGATAGGCGGGGTTGGAGTACATGTAGCTGAACACACAGGGGCGGCCGGGCTTGGCATACTTGGCGGCAAAGGACCGGGCGGCGGCGCGCAGCTCCTCTTCGGAAGCGGTTTCGGGGTGCTCCAGCTCGTTGCAGACCACGGAGATGACGATCTTGTCGCCATAGTCACGCCACAGCTTGTCCGTATCGTTCATGGCCATGGGCGTCCAGGAGTCGAAGCCCGCGTCTACGAAGACGCCGCAGCGGGTCTCGCCCTTGCCGCAGGAGTGCAGCTCGATGAACTTGCCGCGGGAATGGACGTGATCGCAGAAGCGCTTCATCTCCGGCAGGAACACCTCTCTGGCCACGGCCTCGGAGAAGAAGGGGGCCATCTGGGAGCCCCAGTCGTCGTGGATGCAGAAGCCGGGGAAGTCGTAATACTGGCAGCACTTGTCAACGATGCGCATATACAGGGAGGTGGTCTCGTGGATCAGCTCCTTGATGGCGTCCAGCTGGTCATCGTCCAGCAGGGCCATGGCGGCGCCCTCGAAGGTCATGAAGGAAATCAGCCGTTCAAACCAGCAGCCGTTCAGCATCCACAGGATCTTGGGACCGGAGGCCAAGTATTCCTTGTTCATCTCGGCGCTGCCTTCCCAATCCCAGCTGTCGATATCGGGGAAGTGGACATATTCCCGCCAGTCGTTGGCGTCATCGAAGAGCTTGCCCTCGCTCATGGAGCCGCCGGCCACATCGATGTACTTCCAGTTCAGGCCGAACATATCCTTGCCGCCGAATTTTTCTCTGGGAGTGGGGACCGCCTCAAAAACGAAGCCGCGGGCCACATGGTCGGGAATCACGGAGGGGCAGAAGAAGCCGGTTTCAGAGCCGTTCAGAATCCACAGGGCTTCCTTGTCGCAGAAGGTGCGCTTTGCCAGCTCCGTGGTGCTGATGGGATAGTTGAACACGGGAATGGTGCCGCCACCGAAGGCCGGCATCTGGGCGACTACTTCCATTTCTTTTTCATTGAAGGGAATTTTCATAACAGTCACTCCTTTACGTGTGTGGCCGTTTTCCGGCCCGCTGCTTTTCTTGCTGGTTTCATTGTAGCATCCGAGGGCGCGAAAAGATACGGTCCAAGAGTACACTGCTTTTTCGGGGGAAGAATAGATTTTTGTTCCAAAAGTACAAAGCCGCACAATGTGCGACAAAAGAAGTTGGTGAAAATTACAAAATAGGACTTCCTTTTTTCGGGGAAAAGTGATAAAATGAGAGCACATGAGCAAAAAAGCCGTCCTCCCATTGGACAGAAAGGACAATGCCATGAAGCTCAGTATGTGGATCATCGCCAATTTGCTGGAATCCTTCGAGCCGGAAGTACATATTCGCCGGGAATCTCCCCGGGTTCTGCGCAGCGCACGGCTGGCCTATGCCACAGACTGCGTGCTTGTTCAGCAGGACGGGCCGGACTGTTTGTACCTTTGGAACGAAGACAGTATCCGCCTGCCGGACCTGTCCGCCCGGGAGGGCTTCGAGCTGCTGCAAAGCCTGTTCGATTCCATGTTTGACTGGGAGGGCCGCATTTCCGAGGCCATAGAACAGCGGAATTTCCGGGCGCTGGTGGAGGAAATGGGGGTCGTCTTCAAAAATCCCATCGCTTTGACGGATGCCAACCATGCGGTTCTGGCCTGCTCCGCCGCCTATGGCGCAGAAGCGGTAGACCCGGAGTGGCTGCATTTGAAGACCTATGGCTATTCCTCCTTTACCTCGGCCAAGGAGATCTCCGAGGCCAGACTTTCCTACCATATGGACGGAAAGGTCATTCGCTTCCGCTTCCCGGAGGGCAGCGGGATGTCCGACAGCCTGTCCATTTCCCTGTTTCAGGGGGAAATGCCTGTGGGGTATCTGACCGTTGTGGAGAAGGACCACCCCATGAATGACGGCCACATGCAGCTGATGGTCATGCTGGCCAAGGCCCTGGCCCCTGTGCTGAGCTGGGAGCAGAAGAGCAATGAGCTGGGAAATTCCATGCTTCAGCGCTTTTTAGAGGGCGGGAGCCTAAGCGACGAGGGGGCGCAGCACTTCCTGGAGCAGCGGGGCTGGACGGAGAAGGACAGCTTCCGGGTTTATATTCTGGACCTGGACGGTTCGGAAGACAAGCTGCAGCTCCAGCGCAGCTACCGGCAGTATTTTGCGGCCATTGCGGCGGTGTTCCCCTGGGACCTCTCGGGGGTGCTGGAGGGGCGCTTTGTGCTGCTGGCCAACGACAGCCGGATGCCGGACGACCGCCGCAGAACCAAGCTGGAGGAGCTTCTGCGCGCCGCCCCGGTGAAGGGCGGTGTTAGCCTGAGCAGGCAAGGCTTCCAGCTGCTGCCCAAGCTCTTCGAGCAGGCGGAATATGCCCTGCAATCCCCCAAAGGAAAAAAGGGCTTCCTGACGGACTATTACTACCTGGCCATGGATCACCTGATTCGCAGCCCTTACGACCCGGACCGGTGTCTGGCCGCCTGCCAACCGGATGTGTATCGACTCTTCTGCCAGGATGAGGTGCTCTATCAGACCCTCTGGGCCTACCTGATGCAGGACCGGTCCGTCACCCGGACGATGCAGATGCTCTTCGTCCACAAAAATACCCTGCTCTACCGCCTGCGCCGGATTGAAGAATCCCTGCAATACAGCTTTTCAGACCCCTACACCCGTTCCTACATGCGCTTTTCCTTCCTGCTGCTGGAACGCCACGCAGGCCTGGAAAAGCCTCCGGTACCGGCCTTTGAAATGCCGGAAGGATAAAAAATGGTTTTCGTAGGACCCCTCTCCTGACAAATACTTCTTGACTATTGTCATCTTCCACTCCGGTGTGTGCGGTGATTAAGACATAGTATTTCCCCCTAAAATAGACTTTGGATATTTCCGTGGTCTACTTTAGGGGGATCATATCATTTGGAAGCGCTGTGGGGTTTTTGTATGTTTCTGCTTAACCGATGGGCTCAAAATCCGCTGCGCCGTGCTTGCACAGGGGGCAGATGATGTCGTCGGGCAGCTCGTCGCCCTCGTAGATCCAGCCGCAGACCTTGCACACGAAGCCGTGCTTGCCCTCGGTTTCGGGCTTGGGCTTCACGTTCTTCTGGTAGTAGGTGTAGGTCATGGTCTCCGCGTCGGACATCACTCTGGCCTCGGTGACGGTGCAGATGAACATTCCGTGGGTATCCATATCCACGTAGCTTTCCACCTTCAAAGACATGAAGGAGTTGATATACCGGGGCAGGAAGGCCAGGCCATTGTCGGAGCGCAGGACCTCCATTCCCGCAAACTTATCCACAGTCCGTCCACTCTGGAAGCCGAAGCGCTGGAACAGAGAGAAGGGCGCGGACACATCCAGGCAGTTGACGTTCAGCACGCTGGTCTTCTGGATGGTGTGGAAGGAGTAGTTCTGCTTGTTGATGGTGACGGCGATGCGGTTGGGGGTGTTGGTCACCTGGCTGACGGTGTTGACAATGAGACCATTGTCCCGGATGCCGTCGTTGGTGGTGACCACGTACAAGCCGTAGCCGATGTTGAACAGGGCCGTCAGGTCGTTCTTGTTGGCGGTGGCATCCTGCTGGGCCAGATACTCCTTGCTCAGCTCGTTGGCCAAGGCATCCACCTGCTTGGCAGAGGTCTCATTCAGGGCGGAGAGGATGCGGACGGTGGTCTCCGTAAAGGTCAGGTTCTTGCACTCCTCCAGCATCTTGCGCATGACCTTGGCGGCCAGAGGCGCCCAGGAGCCGTTCTCCATCAGGGCCACGGTGCGGTTGCGGAAGTTCCGCTCGGTCAGGTGGTGGATGAACTCCTTCATGAAGGGGAACACATCGGCGTTATAGGTGGTGGTGGCCAGAACCAGCTTGCTGTAGCGGAAGGCATCCGCCACGGCCTGGGCCATATCGCACCGGGCCAGATCGTGGACGATCACCTTGGGGCAGCCGTTGGCGCGGAGCTTGTCCGCCAGCTTCTCCACCGCGGCCTTGGTATTGCCATAGACGCTGGTATAGGCGATGACCACGCCCTCGGTCTCCACGGTATAGCTGGACCACAGGTCATACAGCCGGATATAGTGACCCAGGTTTTCCTTCAGCACGGGGCCGTGGAGGGGGCAGATGGTCTGGATGTCCAGCGTGGCCGCCTTTTTCAGCAATGCCTGGACCTGGGCACCGTACTTACCCACGATGCCGATATAGTACCGGCGGGCCTCGTCGTCCCAGGGCTCGTCCACATCCAGGGCACCGAACTTGCCGAAGCCGTCGGCGGAGAACAGGACCTTGTCCAATACATCATAGGTCACAATGACCTCGGGCCAGTGAACCATGGGGGCCGCCACAAAGGCCAGGGTGTGCTTGCCCAGGCTCAGGGTATCCCCCTCTCCCACTACGATCCGGCGATCCTCATAGCAGGTGCCGAAGAAGGGCCCCATCATATTGAAGGCCTTGGTTGAGGAGACAATGGTGGTCTCGGGGTAGAGCTTCATAAACGTGCCTACGTTGGCCGCATGGTCCGGCTCCATGTGCTGCACCACCAGATAGTCGGGCTTCCGGCCCCCCAGGACGGACTGAATGTTGTCCAGCCACTCGTGGGTGAAGTTCTTATCCACCGTGTCCATAATGGCGATCTTCTCGTCCAGGATGACGTAGGAGTTGTAGGCCATGCCGCCGGGCACCTTGTACTGCCCCTCGAACAGGTCCACCTGATGATCGTTGACGCCCACATAGCGAATATCATTGGTAATAAACATAAGCAAGCTCCTTTTTTGTTTGCGATTGATTATCGTTCTTATATTATCATAAAGTCTTCCGTTTGTATAGTGGCAAATTGCCAAAAATTCGGAAAAGAATTCTGTATAAAAAGATCAGGTTCCCAAATTAAGTTGCCCCGGCGCAGAACAGCTTCCACGCCGGGGCCAAAGTTTACTTCACTGCGGTCTTCTTCCGCTTCTTTTTCTTATGTACAATCAGCACAGCGATGAGCAGCACCACTGCGGCTGCGCCTGCACAGGTCACGATCAGCGGAAGCGTGCTCTGCTTCTGCACCAGGGCCGCCCGGAATTCCAGGCCGGCGACGGAGAAGAGCAGATAGCTTCCGTCCTGGTCAGCTTCCGTTTCCGTCCAGCCGCTGCCGGTGTCCACATAGAGGATGTAATGCTTCTCACTGTCCGGCATACGCAGATGGATGACGTGGCTTTCCGCCCCGTCCTCGGGCACCGTAAAGGACCATCCGGCCTCCGCGCCGCCCGGCAAGTCCGCGGAAATCTCCCGAACCGTCATGCTCTCACCGGCGGGGAAGCTGCCCTCTGCCAGGGCAACCGGCAGCTGCCCGGTCTCGCTGCCGGTGTCCGCAGCCGCCTGGAGGTCCGTATACTCGGCATAGACCGTCTTGTCGGCGCAGATGTGGGCCGGCTCAAAGTCTGCCCAGATGCCGCTGTATCCATCCTTTTCCGGAACCTCCGGAACATCCTTCAGCCGGTGGTTGTAGTCCACCCGGCGGGTATAGGTCTCGTCATCCGCCACGAAGGTGATGATCATCTTGCCGAAATACTCCGGCACGTTTTCCAGCTCCATGAAGCGGTTGTAGCTGATGGGCTCGGCGGAGCCGGCATAGCTGATGCCGTCAATGCCAGCCAAATCCTCGGCCTTTACGAAGACATTCTCCGTGCACTCCGGGTCATCGGACAGCTTGCCCGCAATGGCGCCAGTGTATTCTCCCGGATTTTCCAGGGTCACCAGTGCCCGGTTGCCCATGAGCTGACTGGCCTCACCAGCAATGCCGCCCACCAAATTGCCGCCGGACACATGGCACTTGGCCCAGTTGTCGGAAACCTGCTTCCGGCTCTGGCCCACAATGCCGCCCACATAGCTGGCATCCGGGGAATCCACCGTGCCGTAGCCCTCGCAGCCTACAATGGCGCCCAGGGTGGTCTTACCCACAATGCCGCCGGCGCACTGCTTTTTGGCCGTGACGGTGCCCCGGTTCTGGCACTGGTACACCAGCGCCCGGGTACGGAAGGTGAAGTTCAGGGAGCTGTCCCCCTGGACGGTCAGGTCGTCCTCCGGGTCTTTGTCGTTTTCCCAGGATAGCGCACCTACAACGCCGCCGGCGTTGATGTCGGCGTTTACCGTGCCGTAGTTGATGCAGCTGCGAATCTTACCGGCAGAATCTGCCTCCAGGTTCTCCCCGGACACATCCTCCACAACATTTTCGTTTTCCTCCCGGCCGCTCATGACGTTGACCACCCGGCTCATCTGATTTGCCAGAGACTGCAAATCGCTGATGACCTGTCCGCCGTCGTCTGCGGCACTCTGGCTCACGGAGCTGATCTGCCAGACCAGGTCGTTCATCCGGTCTCCCACCGTGCCGGCGGCAGCCCAGATGGCGTCCTTGTCGTTCACATTGATGTCCGGCAGCTCAATATCGTCCCCGGGCTTCCAGTCCGGGTTGGGACCATCCACGGAGGTATTGTCTCTGACGACCTCCAGCATATAGTCGATAGCATCCAGCACATCATTCAAAGAGGCCTCCACCTGGACCAGGCCGTCCTGAATGGTACTGTTGGCATTCCCCGCATCGTAGGCCGCCCGGCTCAGAATGCCCTGGGCCGTATTGAGCTCCTTTTCCAGCTTTTGCAGGGTGTCCTCATCGTAGACCAGCATGTTGTTGGGCTCCATCTGGCCCAGCACGCCGCCGCCCTCCTTTCGGGCGTACACGTCGCCATAGTTCACGCAGTCCGCCATGAAGCCGCTGCTGGAGCCCGCCACGCCGCCGATATTGTAGCCCGTGTGCTGATAGCCCACATTGCCCTCATTCCGGCACAGCCGGATCACGCCGCTGCTGGCGCCCACCACGCCGCCGATGTCGGAGCCGCTGATGCCGCCTTCATCGCTGGTAAGTCTGGGCACCGTAATGTCCTCAATGGACAGGGTTTCCGTAGCCAGCTCCGTGTTCACATTGGCCTTGTTCACGCAGTCGTACACGACGCCCGCATTCTCGCCCACAATGCCGCCCAGGACCTTGCTGCCCCGGATGTAGCCCTTCATGGTGCACTTTTCCACTCTGCCGCTGACCTCGTTCAGGCCCACAATGCCGCCAACCTGGCTGATGCCGCAGACAGCACCGAAAAAGCTGACGTTTTCAACGGTTCCGGCGTTGACGCCTGCAAGGCCGCCCACCTTGGTGGAGCTTCCGGAAGGGGTCACCCGGCCGATGATCTCCAGATTTTTGACCGTGGATCCCTCCTGGATGTAGCGGAACAGGCCCCGGGCAGAGCCGTCCTGATTCACGACCAGGCCGTAAAGCTTGTGGTTTTGCCCGTCAAAGATACCGCCGAAGGTGGGGATCTGGAAATCCTCCATGTCCTTCAGGTCAATATCCGCATTCAGGATCACCTTCAGATTTTTGCTGGCGCTGTCCAGACGGCAGAGCTCTGCAAGCTTTTCCAGGTCCTCCGCCGTGGACACAGGGTACTCTTCATAAACCGTCTGCTCGGTGTCCTCTTCCGCCGTATCCTCCTCTGCCCGGGCACACAATGGCAGGAGCATGGCGGCAATCAGCAGCAGTGCAAGGATGCGCACAATATTCTTTTTCATTGCTTCGTCGCTCCTTCCTCTAAGGCGGGATGATCCTCCGCCACCTCCACGTCACCGGTGGCAATGGAGGCATTGATCTGGCCCGTCAGGATACCGTTGACCTCTGCATCGATCACGCCGCTGATATAGCCCCGGACGCGGCCATGGACATGCATGGTGCCGCTGGCCGTGCGGACCTTCCGGTCCAGGCCGGGCATTTCAAAGCTGGTGCGCTCGATGATGGTATCGCCCAGCACCAGAATCTGGGGCAGCACCGCCAGAACCAGCACAATGGAGATGATGGTGCCCCGGCCCAGGCAGTCGCCGATGGTGGCGATGACGGGGTTGGTGGTCATCACGGCAATCAGGCTGCCGGCAGCAGCCAGAATGGTGCCGGAGGTGAAGATGGTGGGGAAGGAGGCGTTCAGCGCCTCAACAATGGCCTTCCTGGGAGGATACTGCTGTTTCAGCTCCGTATAGTGGCTGGAGATAACAATGGCGTAGTCGATGTTAGCGCCCATCTGAATGGAGTTGACAATCAGATAGCCCAGGAAGTACAGCGGCGTATTCTCAATGGCAGGCACGGAGAAGTTCAGCCAGATACTGCCCTGGATGACCAGGATCAGCAGCACGGGCAGGCCCGCCGACTTGAAGGTGAACAGCAGGATCAGCATAACAAACAGCGCAGACAGGATAGAGATCAGCAGATTGTCCTCTGCGAAGGAGGAGCTCAGATCCACGGCGCTGGTGCTGTTGCCAACCACATAGAAGTCGTCTCCGTAGTAGGAGCGGACCAGATCGTGGACCTCGTCCAGGAAGCTCCGGGTATCGTCTCCCTCCTCGGGCAGGTCCAGATAGACGACCATGCGGCTGTAGTTATCGCTTTGCAGCTGGACCTTTGCCTGATCCAGCTGGTTGAAGAGGTCATCCAGGGTGTCCTGAATCTCTCCGCTGAGGGTGATGTTGCCGTCCTCCATCTGCTGTTTCAGGAACATGAACATATCAAACAGGGGCACCTTATACGCGCCAATGCCGTTGATCAGCTCGCCGTACTGGCTGTGGTCCGTGGCATAGGCGGTATAGAGCAGCTGGGCCACCTCGTAGTCCAGTCCCGCCAGCTCGGAAAGCTGCCGGGGCGTCAGAGCGTCGGTAAGCACATAGCCGTCCATGGCCTCGATATTGGCAAGGCCCATGGTGGATTTCACCCGGCTGTCCTTGTCCAGGGTCTCCAGAATGGCCCCCTCCTTCTCATAGTCTCCGGAGGGCACCATGATGGCCACCATATTGTTATAGCCGAAGGTATGCTTGATTTTCTGCACGGCAATCTGCTTCTCGCTCTGCTTGGCGGTGGTCAGATCATTGTAGGTATAGGCATAGGGACAGCGGTTGGCGAAGATGCAGGCAAACACCGTAATCGCCACAAACAGAGGCGGCACAATGAAGCGGGTCTTCACATCGAACTTGCCGATGGCCGTGATCTTGGGCAGCAGCTCCTTGTGCTGGGTCTTGTCGATCAGATTGGAGAACAGCACCAGCAGGCCCGGCATCAGGGTGAACACGGACAGCAGGCTCAGCAAAATGGCCTTGATCAGCACCACAGCCATATCCAGGCCAATGCCGAAGTGCATGAAGGCCAAAGCCCCCAGGCCGGAGATGGTGGTCAGGGAGCTGGAGGAGATCTCGGGGATGGCCTTGCTCAGAGCTTCGATACAGGCCTCCCGGGTATCCAGCGTCACGTGCTCGGCAGAGAACCGGTGGCAGAGGATGATGGCATAGTCAATGGCCAGGGCCAGCTGCAGCACCACCGTCACGGAGTTGGAGATGAAGCTGATCTTGCCGCACAAAAAGTTCGTGCCCATATTCAGCAGGGCTGCCGCGCCAAAGGTCATCACCAGCACCGGCACCTCCATATAGGCCTTGGAGGTCAGCGTCAGCACGACTACGATGATCACCGCTGCAATCAGCACGATGACGCCCATTTCCTTTGCCAGGTCCGCAGAGCTGTCCTCGCCCACGGTGGTGTCCACATAGCTGTCGTAGGGCTCCAGCAGTTCATTGATCTTTTCCATGGCGTCTATGGACACCTGATCCGTCTCCGTCCCATCGAAGCTCACGTCCAGCAGTGCCGCCGTGCCCCGGTAGTGGTCCTGGGTATTGTCAAAGGTCACCCGGGAGACGCCGTCCAGGTCTGCGATCTGGTCCGCCAGGGCCTGTGCCCGCTCCTGGGTCACATTGGTAATCATAACCCGGGCCGAGCCGTAGGTGATGAAATTGTCATTCATGACGGTCAGGCCCCGTCTGGTCTCCGTCTCCTCCGGCAGATAGGTGGTGATGTCATTTTCCACCTCGACCCAGTTCCGGGAGAACAGGCAGAACACCAGCGCCACCACATACATCAGGAAAAACAGGTTTCGCTTGTCCACAATGAACGCTGCGATTTTCCGCATCCCGCCGCCTTCGGACTTTTCTTCTTGTTCCATAGCATTGGTTCCTTTCTTAAAAAAGTTATGGGGTGCTGAGGGAGTGGAAAACGGCTTTCCCTCCGGGGAAGCTGGCTCGCGAAGCGAGACTGAAGAGGAGCGTTATGAGCGAGAGCAGCTGGAGAAGCGCACAACCTACCTGCCACTCTCTCCCGTAAGGCCCCTCTTCCATAAATTATGGTATAGCTGCCACCGGCAGCTATAGGAGATTCGATTCGATGCGCGACGCACCGCCGTAGGGGAAGGCTAGGTTTTCTCCCATCAGCATTTTTGTCCAGATTACTTTTTAGAATATCATAGAACTTCAAAAGAAAAAATAGGCAAAGTGCCGGATTTGTCAGAAAAAGATTGGCATATTTCCTGCCTTGCGGAAGCAGGAGGAATATGCTAAAATATTACGGTTATACAATTTTCGAAAGGAGGCCCTTCGGTGGCAAAGGAACGGACGGAAAAAGCAATCATGGACGCCTTTTTGCTGCTTCTCAACCAGAATCCCCTGGACAAGATCACCGTAAAGGACATTGTCAGTGCCTGCGGCATCAGCAGGAACACCTTTTACTACCATTATCAGGATATCTACGATCTACTGCGGGCCACCTTTGCCGCCGTGGTGGACCGGGTTCTCCAGGAGGACGTCACCACCTGGCAGGAGAGTCTGCGCTCGTGCACCAGCTTTGCCCTGGAAAACCGCCGGGCGGTGTATCATGTGTACCGCTCTGCCTATCGGGAGGATCTGGAGCGCAGTCTTTACCGGGTTTCCGAAGAGCGGATGGAGCGGCTCATCCGGCACCTGACCGCCGGGATGACCGTTTCCGAGGAGGACATCCACTATCTGACGCTTTTCTACAAATGCGCCGTCACCGGCATTCTGCTGGAATGGCTCAATGCCGATATGCGCGGCGATGTGGAGCGCATGATCTCCCGCATGGGGGCTCTGCTGGATGGCAATCTCCGGCTGTCCCTGGAGCGAATCGCCGCAGAGAACACCCTGGCTTAGGGGGCTGTAATAGCCCCCTATGGGTCAAAACGCTCAAAAAAGATGTCATTGTGACCCAGTGACCGATGTCACTACTCCGCGCTAAGAGCCGGCTTCGCCGGTTGCGCTCTGTACGTGACTGCGGTCACAGTGGTGTGGCAATCCCCCGGATAGGCGTAAAATCCGGGATTTTCAATCGTAGATGTTTGAAAATCGGGGGGGATTGTGCCCGAAGGAAATACCCTTGGGGTACCACACCAGTCTGCGGACTGGTTCGCAATGACATTGTTCTATTTGGGCTTTTCCTATTTTGCAACAGCCCCAGAAGCTCAGATGCCTGTCATGGCAGCCAGAACATCCACTTCCATCTGCTGGATACTCTTCTTCATAGCCAGGCCTTCATCAATGTCCACGTCGGAGAAGCTTCCGTCGTGGGTGCAGACAATGCGGTTGGTCTTGCCCTGGAGCAGCAGCTCTACAGCCAGATACCCCATCTTGGTGGCGTTGACTCTGTCTCTGCCGGAGGGGGAACCGCCCCGCTGGATGTGGCCCAAAACAGTGACACGAGGGTCAAGATCAATGGCCTCCTTAATTCGCTTGGCAATGTCCGTGGCCTTGCCGGCGCCCTCAGCCACCACAATCATATAGTGGGTGAAGCCGTTGAACCGGGCCTGACGGATTTTCTCAATGACATCCTTTTCAAAATCAATGGGCTCCTCAGGAACCAATACAGCCGTTGCGCCGCAGGCAAGGCCCACATACATGGCAAGGTATCCCGCATTGCGGCCCATGACCTCCACCACAGAGCAGCGCTCGTGGGACTGCATGGTGTCCCGCAGCTTATCGATGCACTCGATGGCCGTATTGGCAGCGGTATCAAAGCCAATGCAGTAGTTGGTACAGCTGATGTCGTTGTCGATGGTGCCGGGAATGCCGATGACGTTGATGCCGTACTTACTCAAAGCAAGAGCGCCGCGGAAGGTGCCGTCGCCGCCGATGGCAATGATACTGTCCAGCCCCAGGAATTTGCAGGTGGAGACAGCCTTGCGCTGGCCTGCCTCGGTCATGAACTCCTCGCTGCGGGCGGTATAGAGAATGGTGCCGCCCCGATTGATAGTGTGGGCCACGCTCTTTTCATCCAGGCGCACGATGTCGCCGGAGATCAGACCGTTCCAGCCTCGGCGAATGCCGTAGCACTCCAGGCCATGATACAGCGCGGTACGTACAACTGCGCGGACGCAGGGGTTCATGCCGGGGGCATCGCCGCCGCTGGTCAGCACACCGATTCTTCTAACGCTCATAATAGAACCTCCTATTTATGGGTTAATAGCCATGCCCTTATTCTACCGAAAAATGCGGTTAATGTAAAGATAAAAATCTGGGATTTCTCATGTTTTTTTGTATCAATTTCACCACTTTGATGGAATTGCGGTTTCTGCTTGCTTTTTGACCGGGAAACTGTAT
>OMCG01001274.1_pt1 | contig 15300 bp, 9 predicted proteins | sample 1674071 | NCBI WGS metagenome assembly OMCG01 (sample SAMEA103958139, study PRJEB25191) | human gut metagenome | biome: human-associated habitat [ENVO:00009003]; feature: intestine environment [ENVO:2100002]; material: feces | place: Germany | collected 2013/2015 | reverse complement strand
AACAGCCGGTGGAAGAGATGACAGGGCGCGGCGCAGGTCTGACCAGCGAGGGACTTGTGCGCAAGATCAATGCGATCAAAAAAGCCATTGCATTAAATGAACCGGATCCTGAGGATGCCATTGATGTTCTGGCAAAGGTAGGCGGTCTTGATATCGCTGGAATGGCAGGTGTCTTTCTGGGAGGTGCGGTTTATGGTATTCCTGTAGTCATGGACGGATTTATTTCCTGTGTTTCTGCGCTGATCGCCATGCGTATCTGCCCGGCTGCGAGGGATTATATTCTTGCATCCCATGTATCAAAAGAGCCTGCTGCCCATCTGATCCTTGAGAATATGGGGAAAGAGGCAATCATTCATGCGGATATGTGTCTGGGCGAGGGAACCGGAGCAGTAGCTTTATTCCCGATCCTTGATCTGGCAGCAGCGGTTTATCATTCTATGAGTACTTTTGATGATATCCATGTGGACGCAGTAAAAATAGGCATGGTATCGCAGCCGGAGATTATCCGCACGATTGCCGCCTGCCTGCGCCGTTATCAGCCACGCATTATCGTGGTGGACCCGGTAATGATTTCCAAAAGCGGTTATCCGCTGCTGGCACCGGAGGCCTGCGAAACGCTGATTAAGGAGCTGCTGCCGTTGGCTACGCTGGTTACGCCCAACCTGCCGGAAGCAGAGGCAATTACCGGCATGCAGGTTACGGAAAAGGCGCAGATGCGCGCCGTAGCGGAAAAAATTATTACTCTGGGAGCGAAGGCTGTGCTCGTAAAAGGCGGTCATTTGAGCGATACAGCGGATGATTTGCTCTTTGACGGCAGCACGGAAACGTGGTTCCCCGGCAAGCGCATCCCTACGAAAAATACTCATGGCACAGGCTGCACGCTTTCGAGCAGTCTGGCGGCAAATCTGGCCAAGGGGTTGGTGCTGCCTGAGGCAGTACGCACCTCCAAGGCCTACGTTACCGAAGCCATCGAGCATGGCATTGAACTAGGTAGCGGCTGCGGACCGACGCATCATTTTGTTGATTTATACAGAAAGGCTGGTATCTTAGACTAATGGACTTAAAAAATACTTTTGGCGAGCTGGTTGACAAGCTGCGTAAGGCAAGACCTGTCATCCACGAAATTACTAATTACGTTACGGCGGAAAGCTGTGCAGATGCTGCACTGGCAGCAGGTGCTTCTCCTGTAATGGCTGATGAGCCGGAGGAAGTTATCGAAATTACTGCCGGTGCCGACGCACTGGTGCTGAATCTTGGTACGCTGAGCTTCAATAAGCAAATTGCTATGGAGCGTGCGGCGCAGGCGGCCAAAACCAAGGGCATCCCCGTAGTACTGGACCCCGTGGGCGTAATGGCTTCTACCGTACGTCTGAACTTCGCGCTGAAGCTGCTGAACGCAGGCTATATTGACATCGTGCGCGGCAACCACAGCGAATGCCAGGCGCTGCTGCTGGGTGCAACCGGCGGCCGTGGCGTGGACAATATGGAGCAGGGCACCGAAGAGGGCGAAGCACTGCGCACCGCTAAGGATGCTGCTGCCAAATTCGGCTGCGTGTTTGCTGTCACCGGCCCGATAGACAACATCAGCAACGGCAAGCAGGCTGTTGTACTGAACAACGGTCACCCGCTAATGCAGGATATCACCGGCAGCGGCTGCATGACTACTACCTTAGTTGCCTGCTGCGCCGCTATTACCAAGGATATGCTCGTTGCGGCAGCACTGGGCGTAGTAATCATGGGCCAGAGCGCCGAGCTGGCTGCCAACTTCCTCGAGAAGAAGGACGGCCCCGGCATGTTCAAGGTACGCCTGATTGACGCCATTTACCATGTAACTACGAAGTGGAATCTAGTAAATCTTAAGCCGGAGGAAAAGGTGTCCTGATGAAAGCACAGCCTGATTACAGTATTTATCTGGTTACGGACGATGGCTGCCTGCAGGGAAGGACGCTTATTGACTGCGTGCGTGAGGCGCTCGAAGGCGGCGTGACGCTGGTGCAGTACCGTGCCAAGACAGCATCCAGCGCGGAAATGTACGCCGAAGCGCTGCAGCTGAAAGCACTGTGCGACAGCTTTAATGTGCCGCTGATTATCAACGACCGTCTGGATATCGCCATGGCGGTGGGGGCAGCAGGTGTACACCTGGGGCAGGACGACCTTCCCTGCGCTGCGGCGCGCAAGATTCTGGGCGAGGATTATCTCATCGGTGTTTCGGCGCACAATCCGGCGGAGGCTAAAGCGGCGCTGCAAAACGGTGCGGATTACCTTGGCTGCGGCGCTGTCTTCGGCACTGCTACCAAGGCAGACGTGCAAAAGCTTGGTACTGATGGTTTAGCTGCTATCTGCAGGGAGAAGGGACTGCCTGTTGTCGGCATCGGCGGCGTAACTGCGGACAATTACCGCGAGGTGCTCGCGGTAGGCGCTGACGGCGCAGCCATAGTCAGCGGCATACTGGCGCAGTCAGATATCCGCGCTACGGTAAAAGCGATTGCTAAGGTAAGCCAAGAGTTTGCCAAATAACAAGCGTTATCACAAACATCCTGTTCAATAAAATTATGGTCATCTTTCATGGTGACCATTTTTGCATTATGGCCGATTTTCCGAATTATTTTTAGTTAAAACTGAAAAATGTTCACTAATATGCCTATATTTATCGCTATCCATATTGGATAAAACGCCGAAGTGTGTTAAAATAGAAACATAAATAGCAAGTATTCACCTCGAAAAAATTACATTGGAGGCCGTGTATATGAGTAACATTAGAAGACTTTTTGTAGAAAAGAAGGATGCCTTTGCTGTCGAAGCACATGGCTTGCTTGCAGATATGCGCAACAACCTTGGTATGAGCAATCTTACCGGTATGCGTATCGTTAACCGCTATGACGTGATGGGCCTGAGCGATGAGGAATTCGCTATGGCTAAACAGCTGGTGCTGTCCGAGCCGCCTGTCGACAATGTCGTAGAAGAGGAGCTGCCGCTGGCTGCAGGCGAGGCTGCCTTCGCCGTAGAGCTGCTGCCCGGTCAATACGACCAGCGTGAGGATTTTGCCGAACAATGTATCCAGCTGATTACCCAAAAGGAGCGCCCGATGGTTGCTGCTGCTAAGGTATATGTGCTGGAAGGCAAGCTGACTGCGGAAGAAGTCGAAAAAATCAAGGCTTACTGCATCAACCCGATTGAAGCGCGTGAGGCTGAGCAGGCTAAACCCGAAACCCTCATCAGCACCTGCGAGGAGCCGGAAAAGGTTAAATCCGTTACCGGTTTCCTGACCATGTCCAAAGAAGAAGCGGAAGCACTGCGCCAATCCATGGGCCTGGCTATGAGCCTGGACGACCTGCTGTGGTGCCAGAAATACTTCAACGAAGAACACCGCGAGCCTACTATTACCGAAATCCGTGTGCTGGATACCTACTGGTCCGACCACTGCCGTCATACCACCTTCATGACTCAGATTGAAGATGTAGATATCGTTCCCGGCACCTTTACCCAGCCTGTACAAGAGGCTTATGACAAATACATGGCTGCCCGTGACGAGGTTTACGGTGAAGACACCGAGCGTCCGGTAACCCTGATGGACATTGCCGTAATCGGCATGAAGAAGCTGCGCAAGGAAGGCAAGCTAGCTGACCTTGACCAGTCAGAAGAAATCAATGCATGCTCTATCGTTGTGCCTATCGAAATCGACGGCAAGACTGAAGAGTGGCTGGTAATGTTCAAAAACGAAACCCATAACCATCCGACCGAAATCGAACCGTTCGGCGGCGCTGCAACCTGCCTCGGCGGTGCAATCCGCGACCCGCTGTCCGGCCGTTCCTATGTATATCAGGCTATGCGTGTAACCGGCAGTGCTGACCCACGCACCCCAATCAGCGAAACCCTGCCCGGCAAGCTGCCTCAGCGCAAGATTACCATCGGCGCAGCTGCAGGCTACAGCTCCTACGGCAACCAGATCGGTCTGGCAACCGGCCATGTACAGGAATACTATCATGATAAATTTGTTGCGAAGCGTATGGAAATCGGCGGCGTAATCGGCGCTGCTCCCCGTAGCGCAGTTCGCCGTGAGCGTCCCGCTGCCGGCGATATCGTAGTGCTGCTGGGCGGCAAAACCGGTCGTGACGGCTGCGGCGGTGCAACCGGTTCCTCTAAGGAGCACACCGTTGACTCCCTCATGAGCTGTGGCGCAGAGGTACAGAAGGGTAATCCTCCAACCGAACGCAAAATCCAACGTTTGTTCCGCAACCCTGCCGTAACCGCAATGATCAAACGCTGCAACGACTTCGGTGCAGGCGGTGTATCCGTTGCTATCGGCGAGCTGACCGACGGTCTTGTTATTGACCTAGATAAGGTTCCCAAGAAATATGAAGGCCTGGACGGCACCGAGCTGGCTATCTCCGAATCTCAGGAGCGTATGGCTGTTGTTATCGCTGCCGCTGACCGCGACGCCTTCATCAAATATGCTGACGAAGAAAACCTGGAAGCAACTGTTGTTGCCGACGTTACCGAAGAACCGCGCCTGGTTATGTTCTGGCGTGGCGATAAAATTGTTGACCTGTCCCGCGCTTTCCTCGATACCAACGGCGTTGCACAACACACCAATATCGTAGTAAGCGAAGAAAAAGAGGACAACGTATTCGAGCAGGTTCCTGCCGAAGTAACCTCCGCTGCTGACCTTGAAGCTGCATGGCTGGCTAACCTAGGCCGTCTGAATGTCTGCAGCGAAAAGGGCCTGTCCGAGCGTTTTGACAGCACCATCGGCCGTGGCACCGTAATGATGCCGTTCGGCGGCAAAACCCAGCTCACTCCGAGCGAGGGTATGGTAGGCCGCATCCCCGTACTGCACGGCAACACCACCGCAGCAAGCGTAATGGCCTGCGGCTACAACCCGAACGTTGCTTGCTGGAGCCCGTTCCATGGCGCTATGTACGCTGTAACCGAATCCGTAGTTCGTGCCGTAGCTCTGGGTGCTGACCCCGCTAAGCTGCGCCTGACTCTGCAGGAGTACTTCCCGAAACTGCATGATGCCAACAGCTGGGGCCAGCCGTTCAGCGCACTGCTGGGCGCCTTCACCACACTTGATGCTCTGGACCTGCCGGCAATCGGCGGCAAGGACAGCATGAGCGGTACCTTCATGGATAAAACCGTTCCGCCGACACTCGTTTCCTTCGCAGTAGGCGTAATCGACGGCAACAAGGCTGTATCTGCCGACTTCAAGGCAGCAGGCGACAAGGTAATCTTCCTGTCCTGCCCGCGCAATAGTGCAGAAGTACTGGACTTTGCAGTGCTGAAGGAAAACCTGACCGCTGTACACAAGGCTATGGAAGCAGGCAAGATTGCTGCTGCTGCCGCTGTTAAAGAGGGCGGCGTAGCTGCACTGGTAACCACCATGAGCCTGGGCAACGAGCTTGGCTTTGAATTTATCAAACCGTTCCACGATACCGACAGCCTCTTCACTCTGCAGCCAGGCGGCATGGTCCTCGAGCTGGCAGCCGGCGTAGAACCGGAAGAGCTGTTCGAAGGTCTGGATTACATGCTGCTCGGCCACACTACTGCCGAAGCAGGCATCACCATCAACGACACCAAGATTGACGCTGAGAAAGCCTTTGCCGCATACCGCGAGCCGCTGCTGGGCATCTTCCCGGACGGCACTCCGAAGGCAGAAGAGCCTGCTGACATCGCTATGCCGCTGTACAAGAGCGAGCTGACTTTGACCGCTCCGGTGAATATCGCCAAACCGCGCGTATTCATCCCCGTATTCCCCGGCAACAACTGCGAATACGACAGCGCCCGTGCTTTTGAAGCTGCAGGTGCCGAAGCTAACACCTTCATCGTGCGCAACCTTACCGCTGCTGCTATCGAAGAATCCGTAGAAGCAATGGTTAAATATATCAACAACTCCCAGATTGTGATGATCCCAGGTGGCTTCAGCGCCGGTGACGAGCCTGACGGCAGCGGCAAGTTCATCGCTACCATGTTCCGCAACCCGCGCATCAAGGAAGCAATCAGCGACCTCTTGGAAAACCGCGATGGCCTGATGCTGGGTATCTGCAACGGCTTCCAGGCATTGATTAAGCTCGGCCTCGTTCCGTACGGCGATATCCGCGATATGACCAGCGATGCACCGACACTGACCTTCAACAACATCGGCCGTCATATTTCCCAGATTGTTACTACCAGAGTTGTTTCCAACAAATCTCCGTGGTTCGGCCTGTGCGAACCAGGCGAAGAGCATGCTGTTGCCGTATCCCACGGCGAAGGCCGCTTCTACGCTCCGGAAAGCACTATCAAAGAGCTGTTCGCTAACGGCCAGGTTGCTACCCAGTATGTAAATGCTCAGGGCGTACCGACCATGAACACTCCGTTCAACCCGAACGGCAGCCTGTATGCTATCGAAGGCATCACCAGCCCCGACGGACGTATCCTCGGCAAGATGGGCCACAGCGAGCGTTTTGCTCCGGGCCTGTTCCGCAACATTGCGGGCGACAAGGATCAGAAGATTTTCCTGTCCGGCGTAAGCTACTTCAAATAAGCTGAGGCTTAAAACTGACACAATAAAACGCTCTGCTGACCGCAAGGTTGGCAGAGCGTTTTTGTATATGTTTATATGTATATTATTGCTGTCGCAGAAAACCGTACAAACGCAGGCCGGGCAAGCCTTTGCGCGTGTACGGTTTTTGTTATGATGTACGGTTTAGACGATTATGCTATAATATACATATAACAAATGAGTGGAGGCGTATACAATGCTAGGTGCAATTATTGGCGATATTGTCGGTTCACGTTTTGAATGGGATAATTACAAAGCGAAGGATTTTGAGTTTTTTACTAATGACTGCTTTTTCACATTGCGCGAGCAGGCTGTAGCAAAAATGCGTGCTTTTGGTGAGGCATATCCTGATGCCGGTTATGGCAGAACCTTTTCCTGCTGGCTTTATTTTGACGACCCGCAGCCTTATAACAGCTATGGCAATGGTTCGGCAATGCGCGTGAGCGGTGTTGTTTATGCTACGAATACCCTAAAGCAGGTCAAACAGCTTTCGCTGATGGTGACGGACGTGACGCACAACCATCCGGAAGGCATCAAGGGAGCGGAGGCAACTGCTGTGACAGCATTTATGGCCAAGCAGGGCGCAACTATGCAAGCTATCAGGGATTATATTAATGCCAACTATTATCCTATGGACTTCACGCTCGACGGTATCCGCGATTCCTATATGTTCAACGAAACCTGCCAGAATACCGTACCGCAGGCATTGATGGCCTTCTTTGAGTCGACAAGCTATGAAGATGCTATCCGTAATGCTATTTCTATCGGCGGTGACAGCGACACACTGGCAGCAATCACCGGTGCGGTAGCAGAATGCTACTACGGCATACCACAAAAACTACGGGAGCAGGGTATGAGCTATCTGGACGAAAGACTGCTTGGTGTATTGCGCGCTTTTGAAGCAAAGTATCCGCCGAAGGTTGCGGAGTTATAAGTGCAACACAAAAACCGTACAGCCCCAAAGCCTTATGCAGCAAGGGGTTGTACGGTTTGTACGGTTTGTACGGTTTTTAGTGAGCGCTCAGCCCTTATAGAAAAAATAGCTGATGACTGCTACCTGCAGAAAGAAAATGAGCGGTACGCCGAAGATAAACTTCAAATGCTGTGTCTTATGGCGGAAAAGCTGCATGGCGATAAATGCGCCTGCGCTGCCGCCGAGCGCTGCCAAAAACAGCAGCACTATTTCCGGCACACGCCAGCTGTGCAGCTTGGCGAAGGCTTTATCTGCACCGTAGACGACAAAGGCGGTGCAGTTGATGAAGATCAGGTAATAATATAAAAAACTGTGCATGGTTCATACCCTCACTTTCTCCTGTTCAGCTGAAGCTTTACTCCAGCAGCTTGGCGATATCCGGCAGGGGAGCGACGCTGCGCTTTAAAATGCCGTGCATATAGGCAATAGCAATGCCGTAGTTGGTCATGGGGACGTTCTGCGCTGCAGCACATTCGCTGCGGCTTTGCATTTCGCGTTCGTTGAGCATGCAGCCACCGCAATGCACTACAAGTTTATATTGTGACAAATCCTCAGGGAATTCCGTGCCGCTGCTGAAGCAGAATTCAGGCTCCGCTTTGGTGAAGCTGCGAATCCAGCCGGGAAGCTTTACTGTGCCGATGTCCTGACATTGGCGGTGGTGTGTGCAGCCCTCGCTGATGAGTATCTTATCGCCATCATGCACTGTATCGAGCACACGCACTGCCTTCACGGCTGCGCTGAGCGTGCCCTTGTAGCGAGCCATGAGGATGGAGAAGGAGATGAGCGGAATGGTGGGCGGCACAATTTTGCTGACTACGCCGAAGGCTTGGCTGTCGGTTACAACGAGCTTGGGCGGGAAGGCGAGGCGTGCCAGTGCTTCCGCCAGTTCGCTTTCCTGCACAGTTACGGTAATGCCCTTGTTGTCGAGCACGTTGCGCAGTACCTGCTGCTGCGGCAGTATCAATCTGCCCTTGGGGGCGGCGCTGTCAATCGGCGTTACGAGCACTACGATGTCGCAGGGCTTAATCAAATCGCCAAGCAGCTGGCGTTCTACCTCACGCGGGCGCAAAGCAGCGATAGCCTCCTTCAGCTCGTTGATGTTACGGTTGGTGATGGCGCTGACAAGGAAGCATTGCTTAGTGAGCTTCATGGACTCCATAGTGAGCAGTGCCTGGCGCATTTCGTCTAACAGTTCTACTTTGTTCAGCACAAGGATGGAGGGCAGTTTTTTCGCCTGCAGCTGCTGCCACAGTGCTTTATCCGCTTCGCTGAGGCCAACACTGGCATCTACTACGAGCAGAGCGATGTCGCACTTATTCAGCACCTGCTGAGCCTTGGCGATGCGCTGTGCGCCCAGCTCGCCTTCATCGTCGAGGCCGGGGGTATCGATAATCATTACGGGGCCGAGGGGCAAAAGCTCCATAGCCTTATATACAGGGTCGGTAGTGGTGCCCTTTTGTTCGCTGACAATGGCAAGCTCCTGACTGGTGATGGCGTTGATTAGGCTGGACTTGCCGGCATTACGCTTGCCGAAGATACCGATGTGGATACGCTCGGCAGCGGGAGTTGTATTCAATGACATAGTGGGTTCTCCTTTTTATGTAGATGAAATTGTGATAATCACATGGTATATCAAAGCTAAGATTTATGAATATGGGAATGGAATGTCGCGTAAGGAATAAAAATTACAGCGAATGAGTGTCTGGAACCACAGAAGGGGCGCAATGTCTGAGCGCTATGCAAACTCATATTGCAGAATCTCTTGGCTTCGCGCGAGTTTTGCGCCGCTTCGTCTTGGTTCCACACGAAATGAGTGGCCGTAATTTTTCCTGACTGAAGGGACATTTTGTTTCCCGTAGTAAGTATTCTTGCTGATAGCCATATTTCCTTCATTAGGATAGCAAAAAAGGCTGCAGCACTTTCGCACTGCAACCTCATTGTTGCAAATTATTTTACAAGCTCCATTTTGGGGTTAGGATTGTATTTACGGCCGGCCTTAGCGCAGTCCTTGCCATCAACCTTAACGATATCCGCAGTATAGTTGATGTTGCCGTCGAAGAAGGAAGAACCTACTGCATAGGTATCAACAGGCACGCCCATTTCCTCAAAGGCTGCTACGCGCTCAGCGTCAAAGCCGCCGGAGACGATAATCTTAACGTGGTTGAAGCCCTCGGCATCCAGCGCACGGCGAACGTTGCAAACCAGCTCCTTGCAAACACCGGTCGGCTTAAAGGTACCAATCTGAGTCCACAGGCTCTTGTCAACCATGCTGCCGGAGGTATCCAGACGCACACCTGCGAGCTTTTTGCCCAGCTTGCGGGCCACAGCCAGAGAAGTGTTTACGCAGTCGTTGTCAAAATCAACCAGAGCGATACGTGCGATAGACGGATCAACATATTTATCGAATGCTTCGGTAGCAGCGACAGTGTCACCCTTGTAGGAAGCAATCAATGCATGGGGGATAGTACCCAAACCCTTGCCGCCTGCTGCCAGAGCATTGGCATCGGTAGAGAAGCCGTGGATGCCGCCAACCAAAGCTGCATAGCCGTCGGATTCCTGAGTCTGGTAAATATCATAACGTGCAGGGAAGAAAAGCACCGGCTTGCCGTTGGCAGCCTTCACTACGCGGCGAACATTTGTAGCAATGCGGCTCTGGCGTGCCAGAATACCCAGATAGATGGTTTCCAGATGCGCAAAGTCGGCATAATCGCCTTCGATAGTCATAACGGTTTCCCACTCGTCAACCTCTTCGCCGTCACGCAGGGAATGAATTTCGATAGTTTCCGGATGGAAAGCGCATTGACGGATCAGAGCAATGACCTCGTCGGTACCGCAAACAACAACATGGTCACGGGCGAACACCTGCATCAGCACACGCGGATGATAATTATCACCGTTTAAGATTTCTTCGGAACGCATAAAATATGCGTCAGTATAATAACCTTCTTTAATTTTTTCTACAGGAAAGCTAAAGCTTTCAACAGGTCTTCTTGTAGTCATTTGATGAGCCTCCCAAAAATTTCTCACGAATTTTACTCTTTGCGAGAACATTAACTATTGATTGTAGTTAAAAATATGATACAATATAAAGGCTATGATAGCAAGCCTTTTTCGCAAAAAAATTCCGATTAGCTATATTTCCGATACAATATAGATGGTGATACATATGCACGAAACACGAAAAAAATATACTGTGCTCCTGCTTTCGGCACCCATAGGCTCGGGACACAGGCTGGCAGCCGAAGCGCTGGAGCAAGCCTTAGCCGACCGTCCGGAGGTTGAGGTCATCCACGGCAACATCTTCGACTTCTTCCCGCAGTTTCTGGGCAAGGTCTTTCTCGGCACCTACCTGTGGATTTTAAAATGCTGCCCCTGGCTTTATAAGCTGGCCTACAGCTGGGGCAACAAGCAGGGCGGCTCTTTATGGATGCGTGAGCTTTTAAACCGCCTGTTGGCGTGGTTAGGAGGCAGCTACCTGCGCAGCGTACAGCCTGATGCGGTAATCGCTACGCACGCTACACCCGCAGGCATCATCGGCTATTACAAAAAGCAGCATCCCAAGCTTTGGCTCGGTGCTGTAGTGACCGACTTTACGATTCACCGCTGGTGGGTTTGCGACGGTGTGGATACCTATTTTATCGCCGACGAGCTGCTGCGTGACAAGCTCGCTACCGATGCCGACATTCAGGCTACGGGCATTCCCGTGCGTCAGCAGTTTATGATTAAGCATGACAAGCAGAAATGCCGCGAGTTCTTCGGCTGGGACGAAACCGAACGCGTCTGCCTGCTGATGGGCGGGGGCGAGGGCCTGCTGCCGATGGCCGAGATAATCACGGCACTGCAGCGCGCCGCTCTGAAAAACCTGCGCGTTGTTGCTGTCACAGGCCACAACGAAGCGTTAGCGGCACAGCTGCAAGCCAAATACGGCGCTACTGCCGAAATCTACGGCTTCCGTGAGGACGTACCACAGCTCATGGCCGGCGCTGATATGATTATCACCAAGGCCGGCGGTTTAACCTCTGCCGAGGTGCTGGCGAGCGGACTGGACCTTTTAATCTACAAGCCGCTGCCGGGGCAGGAGGAGGGCAACGCAGCTTTCCTGCAGCAGTATTGCGGCGCTCTGGTAGCACGTTCTACCGACGAGCTGGTGCAGCACATCAAAAACAGCACGGTAAGCCCGCGTGAGGCAGCAGCCTGCAGTGAGCACGCACATCCTTTGGCAGCACAGCAGATTGTCGACTACGTTATGCAAAGACTGCAAAAATAATTTTCGGACTCCTTCGGATGAGGGAGTCCTTTTGTTGTATATAGGCCGATGTTTGGGCCTTTTCGTGAAGAATTTGCCCCGCATTTGGCTGACAATTTCTTCTATTGTATAATTAATTTACTTGACCAATACGAATTTCATCATTATAATGTAAGAAAATCGCATATTATGAAGGCTGTGGCATGTAGTTCCGCTCTGACTGCATAATCATGTATTTATTACAGGAGGAGTGTGACCTTATGGATACCACCTTATACCTTGCCGCTGTCTGCGCTGTTGTCCCCGGTCTGGGACGCAGCAGAATACCTGATCTGATTAACGCTCTGGGCAGTGCCCGCGCTGTTTTTGAAGCGAGTGCCGCCACGCTTACGGCAACCGGCCTCTGTACGCCGCGAGCAGTGCAAAGCTTTATCAGCAACCGTGATGCGCGTCTGCCGCAAAGGCTGGATTACTTCTGCTGTCATAACGGCGTGCAGATACTGGCCTATACCGACGCTGCCTATCCGCAGAGCCTGCAGCAATTAAGCGACAAGCCCTTAGTTTTGTACGTCAAGGGCAAGCTGCCGCAGGCAAATTATGCTTTGGCCATCGTCGGCTCACGACGCTGCAGCGAATACGGCGTGCGTGCCGCAGGCTACTTTGCCAAGACGATGACGCGCGAAGGCATACCGATCATCAGCGGCGGTGCCAAGGGCATCGACACGGCGGCACACGAGGCCTGCCTGCAGGCCGGAGGTACGACGGTGGCAGTATTAGGCTGCGGGTTGGATATTGTCTATCCGCCCGAAAACGCCAAGCTGTTCGCCCGCATTGCCGAGCAGGGAGCACTGGTAACGGAATATCCGCCGGGAGTTCCGCCAGCAGCGGCAAATTTTCCTGCGCGCAACCGTATCATCGTTGGTCTGTCGCAGGCCGTACTGGTAGCAGAGGCAGGCAAGCGCAGCGGCGCTGTAATTACGGCGAATATCGCTGCCGACGAGGGACGTGAGGTATACTGCGTACCGGGGAATATTTTCGACGGCGGCAGCATAGGCTGTCATGAGCTTATCCGTACCGGTGCCAAGCTGGTAGATATGCCACAGGATATTTTAGACGATAAAAGAAGTTGGCAGCAGGCGATGAACCGCTGCATAACCCAGCCGAGTATATTTGATTGTGCGCCGCAGGAACCAAAGCCTGCGCCCGCACCTGTCACAACGGAATTAGGAGCGAAGCTGCTTGCGCTTTTGCAGGCAGGAGCGCTTTCTTTAGAAAAGCTGACGGAGCAGAGCGGAGCCGCTTTTGCTGCCGTGAGCATGGAGCTGCTTGACCTGCAGGCCGCCGGACTGGTGGCGACAGACCAGGCGCAGCGTTACTACCGAAAGTAGGAGGAACATAAATGGCAAAGACTCTGGTTATCGTGGAATCACCTACGAAATCCAAGACTATCGAAAAATTTTTAGGCAAAAACTATACTGTAAAGGCTTCTATGGGACACTTGCGCGACCTGCCGAAAAGCACCCTAGGTGTAACCTTTCTGCCGGACGAGGAGCATGCAAACGAATTTGAGCCGAAATATATCAATATCCGCGGTAAAGGCGATTTAATCAAAGCGCTGAAAACAGAAGCAAAAAAAGCCGACAAAGTTTTACTGGCAACTGACCCTGACCGCGAGGGTGAAGCAATCAGCTGGCATCTGGCTTTTATTCTGGGCATCGACCCGACATCTGCCTGCCGCATTGAATTTCATGAGATTACCGCTGCCGCTGTCAAGGACGCTATCAAGCATCCGCGCTGCATTGACATGGATATGGTTGATGCACAGCAGGCACGCCGCATTTTAGACCGCATCGTAGGCTATCAGCTGAGCCCGCTGCTGTGGCGCAAAATCCGCAAGGGTCTGAGCGCCGGCCGCGTACAATCCGTTGCTACCAAAATCGTTGCTGACCGCGACCGTGAAATCGAAGATTTCGTACCGGTAGAATACTGGACGTTAAGCGCCAAGCTGCGTGAAGGCAGCAAGGGACAGCTCTTTGAAGCGGAAGCAGTAAAATACAAAGGCAAAAAGCTGGAGCTGCACAATGAGGCAGAGGCCAGAGCAGCGGAAGAAGCGCTGTCCAAGGCCGATTACATCGTGAGCGACGCAGTAAAGAAGGAACGCAAGCGTCACCCCGTACCGCCGTTTACTACCTCCAGCATGCAGCAGGAGGCCAACAAAAAGCTCAACTTCAGCGCCAAAAAGACCATGATGCTCGCACAGCAGCTTTATGAAGGCGTATCCCTGGGCAAAACTTCCGTCGGCCTGATTACCTACATGAGAACCGACTCCGTGCGTCTGGCAGAGGTTGCCATTGCCGAAATCCGCGACTATATCAAGCAAAACATCGGCAGCGAATTCTGCCCGGCGAAGGAAAACCATTACAGCACCAAAAAGAACGCTCAGGACGCACATGAGGCGATTCGTCCGACCAGCGTCATGCGTACCCCGGCCGAGATGCAGAAGTACCTCACCAATGACCAGCTGAAGCTGTATACGCTCATCTGGAACCGCGTTGTTGCCAGTCAGATGACGGACGCTGTTTATGATGTTACCACCCTGACGATTGATGCCGCCGACTACCAACTGCGTGCAACAGGCTCCGTACTGAAATTCCCGGGCTTCTTGCAGCTGCACAGCAAATATGACGATAAAGAAAAGGACTCCAAGGTTCCTTACGTTGAACCCGGCAGCAAGCTGCTGCTTTACAAGCTCATGCCGGCAGAGCAGCACTTCACCGAGCCGCCTGCGCACTTCACCGAAGCAACGCTTATCAAAGAGCTGGAGGAGAAGGGCATCGGCCGCCCCAGCACATTTGCACCTACCATCGTTACACTGCTTACACGCGGTTACGTTGTCAAAGAGGCCAAAAAGCTGCTCGTTACCGAGCTTGGCATTATGACCGTAGATATGCTCACCGAATATTTCAAGGGACTCATCAACATCGGCTTCACCGCCCAGATGGAGGAAAAGCTGGATGAGGTTGCCGAGAAGAAGCACACCAAGGACGAAGTTCTCAGCGAATTCTATGGTCCCTTCAAAAAGGATCTGGACCACGCAGGCGTGGCTATTCCTATTGTCGAAATCCCGCTGGAGGTCTCCGACGTTCCCTGCGACAAGTGCAACGACGGCACCATGATGGTTATCCGCGAGGGACGCTTCGGCAAGTTCCTGGCTTGCCCCAACTTCCCCAAATGCCGCAATACCAAACCCATTCTGCACCCGATTGGTGTAAAATGTCCTAAGTGCGGCGCCGATATCCTCGAACGCAAGAGCAAAACCGGTAAGGTATTCTATGGCTGCGAAAAATATCCCGAGTGCGATTACACCACCTGGGATAAGCCGTTTAACGAAAAATGCCCGGACTGCGGCGCTATGATGGTAGAGCACGTTGAACGCAATGGCAGCAAGCGCAAGTTCTGCAGTAACCCGGAATGCTCCAAGGCAAGACCGGCATATGCTTCCAAAACCGCTGCAGCAAAGACTACGGAAGCTAAAACCAC
>OMCG01001256.1_pt1 | contig 15449 bp, 12 predicted proteins | sample 1674071 | NCBI WGS metagenome assembly OMCG01 (sample SAMEA103958139, study PRJEB25191) | human gut metagenome | biome: human-associated habitat [ENVO:00009003]; feature: intestine environment [ENVO:2100002]; material: feces | place: Germany | collected 2013/2015 | reverse complement strand
CGTATTCCCGGAATTTTGCCTCACCGGCTACACCTGCGGCGACCTGTTTTTGCAGCGCACACTGCAGCAGGGCGCACTGACCGGCCTGCAGACGCTGCTGGACGCCAGCCGGGAGTTGGACGTCGTGGCGCTGGTGGGCCTGCCGCTGCTGGTGCGGGGCAAGCTGTACAACTGCGCCGCCGTGCTCTGCCGCGGCCAGCTGCTGGGCCTTGTCCCTAAGACGTACCTGCCCAATTACGGCGAGTTCTACGAAAAGCGCCAGTTCACCCCCGGCTCCACCGAGGTCGAGACCCTCACGGTCTGCGGCCAGCAGGTGCCCTTTGGCACCTCGCTGCTCTTCCGCTGCCGCGAGATGCCCAGCTTCGTGCTGGGCGTGGAGCTTTGCGAAGACCTGTGGAGTGCGCTCCCGCCTTCCACCTTCCACGCGCTAGCCGGGGCCACCGTCATTGCGAACCTCTCCGCCAGCGATGAGACGGTCGGCAAGGCGGAGTACCGCCGGGCGCTGGTGGCCAACCAGTCCGCCCGCCTGCTCTGCGGCTACCTGTATGCCTCCGCCGGGCACGGTGAGAGCACCCAGGACATGGTGTTCGCAGGCCACGACCTCATTGCGGAAAACGGCACCCTGCTGGCTGAAACAGCTCCCTTTGCAGGCGGTCACGCCGAGACGGAGCTGGACTGCCAGCGGATGGAATCCGAGCGGGCCCGCAACACCAGCTTCGAGCCTTCCGCCGACGGCTATCAGACCGTGGACTTCAGCCTGACGCTGGCTGACACCGCCCTGACCCGCTTCGTGGACCCGACCCCCTTTGTGCCCGGCGACCCGCAGCGCCGCGCTGAGCGCTGTGAGCTCATCCTGAAGATGCAGGCCGATGGTCTGGCCAAGCGGCTGGAACATGCCCACGCCAAAACGGCCGTCATCGGCATCTCCGGCGGGCTGGACAGCTGCCTTGCTCTGCTGGTGGCCGTCCGCGCCATGAAGCAGCTCCGCCGCCCCACCACCGATGTGCTGGCCGTGACCATGCCCTGCTTCGGCACCACCCGGCGCACCCGCAGCAACGCGGAGATCCTGTGCGAGGAGCTGCATGTTTCCTTCTCCGAGATCGACATCGCCAACACGGTCCACAGCCACTTTGCCGACATCGGCCAGGACGAGAGCGTGCTGGACGTCACCTTCGAGAACGGTCAGGCCCGCGTCCGCACACTGGAGCTGATGGACACCGCCAACCGCACCGGCGGCCTCGTGGTGGGCACCGGCGACCTCTCGGAGCTGGCGCTGGGCTGGGCCACCTACAACGGCGACCACATGAGCATGTACGGCGTGAATGCCGGGGTGCCCAAAACGCTGGTGCGCCACCTCGTCCGGTACGAAGCCGACATCGCCGCCACCGATGCGCTCCGGACCGTGCTGCTGGACATCCTCGACACTCCCGTCTCCCCCGAACTGCTGCCCGCAAAGGACGGCGAGATCGCGCAGAAGACGGAAGACCTGGTCGGCCCGTATGAGCTGCACGACTTTTATCTCTATTATGTGCTGCGCTTCGGCTTCGGCCCGGCCAAGATCTTCCGGCTGGCCAAAGCTGCCTTTGCAGGCCGGGCCGAATACCCGGACGAAGTGCTGTACAAATGGCTGCGCAACTTCTACTGGCGGTTCTTTGCCCAGCAGTTCAAGCGCAGCTGCCTGCCCGACGGCCCCAAGATCGGCAGCGTGACCCTCTCGCCCCGCGGCGACTGGCGGATGCCCAGCGATGCGGCGGCAGCGCTCTGGCTAGCCGAACTCGAACAACTGTTTCCGCACAAAGGATGATCCATGAAACAACATTCCAAGCTTTTCGTCAACCTGATCTTTGTTCTGGCCGTGCTGGCCGTTGCGGGCATTCTGTTCGCCCTGCGGGCCGCACACGCCACCGGCAGCACTCTGGAGGCCGAGCTCATTTACGGCGACGCCAACACGGTGCAGAAGTTTTCTCTGGACAACGACGCTACCTATGATGTGGACACCGGTTACTACACCGTCCACATCGAGGTGAAGGACGGGGCCGCCCGCTTTGTGGATTCGCCCTGCCCGGACCACATCTGCGAAAGTTTCGGCTGGCTTTCGGCGGAAGATCAGACCGCCACCTGCCTGCCCGCTCGCGCCGTGCTGACCATCGCGCCGCTGTCCTGAGGGCACAGTCAAAAGGAGAGTTTCCATGTTCGATGAAAAAGACACCACCCGGCACATCCACCGGGGTGCACGGAAGGACCCGGACCGCACCGTTGAGGTGGACAGCTCCGCATTTTTTGCGCCGGAGACTGCCCAGCCGGTGACGCCGCCGCCCTCCAAAAAGCCGCCCCGGCAGAACAGCTCCCCGGCCCGGCCGCCCCAAAAGCCCGGCAAAAAGAAAGGCTCCGGCTCGAAATTCGGGTCGTTCCTGCTGGTCTTGCAGGCCGTTCTCAGCGTGGCAGCCTTCGTGCAGCTCTGCCGCACCCGGATGCTTCCCGCGCTCTACCTCGTCATCATTGCAGCGCTGCTGGCCCTGTTCTGGCTGCTGGTCAAGCGCTGCCAGGAGTACAGGACCCCCGGCAGAGTCTCCCGCGTCTTCTCGGTCTTCCTGTGCGCGGCGCTTGCCCTCGGCTGCGTCTGGGCACAGCAGGGCCTTGCCGCGCTGGGCAGCGTGACCTCCGGCCTGCTCACCGGTGCCGAGGCGAATAAGATCACCAAGGAGCCGTTCGTCGTCTACCTCAGCGGCGTGGACACCCGCGGAGAGCTGACCGAAAAGGCCCGCAGCGATGTGAACATCCTGGCCGTGGTCAACCCCGCCACCAAGCGGGTGGCCCTCATCAACACCCCGCGCGACTACTACGTCGATCTGGCGGGCACCAGCAGCAAGGATAAGCTGACCCACGCCGGTCTGTACGGCGTGGAGACCAGCATGGCCACCCTGGGCAACCTCTACGGCGTGAATGTGGAGCACTATATCCGCATCAATTTTGCGGGCTTCATCAGCATCATCGACGCGGTAGGCGGTGTGGATGTCTACTCCGACCAGGCGTTCACCTCGGTGGGCAGCCCCGGTTACTATGACCCCACCACCTTTGCCGAGGGCTGGAACCATCTGGACGGCAAGAGCGCACTGGCCTTTGCCCGCGAGCGCCACGCCTTCGCTTCCGGCGACATCCAGCGCGGCATCAACCAGATGAAGGTCATCGACGCCATGGCGAACAAGCTCAAGTCCCCCACCGTCCTGATGAGCTTTTCCAAGCTGATGGACGCCGTGTCGGACTGCTTCGTCACCAGCCTGTCGCAGGAGCAGATCTCCGCGCTGGTCCGGATGCAGCTGAGCGACCTCGCCAACTGGGATATCCAGAGCTACTCCGTCACCGGTTCCAGCGGCAAGAGCTCCCAGTGCTACTCCGCCAAGGGGCAGAGCCTCTACGTCATGAAACCGGACGAAAGCTCGGTGGCGCAGGCCAAGGAGCTGATTGCCTCCGTGCTGGGCGGTGAGGGCACGGTCAGCGACACCCAGCAGACCCCGGAGAAGACCGAAGTCCACACGCCGACGGCAGACCCCAACGCCGCCGTTTCCGTGCCGGAGACCCCGGCGGACAGCGTTGTCCTGGACGAGCCTGCGGAGAGCGTCCCGGAAGAGACCCCTGCCAGCAGCGAGCAGCCCGCAGAGGCTCCGGCTGAGCCCCCTGCCGAAACCCCAGCCGGCAACGAACCGTCTGCCTCCACCGAAGTGCCCGCCGAGGAGCCCCCTGCCGAGAGCAGCAGCTCCACCGAAGCACCGTCCATCTCTCTGCCCACGCAGGAGCAGGTCGAGCAGGCCGCCTCCTCGCTCCATCAGGCTGCGTCCACCGTTCTGGATGCCCTGTTCGGTTCCAGCAGCTCCGCAGAATAAGACCCAGCTACAAAAAAAAGTCCCGACCAGACCGGTCGGGACTTTTTCTTGTTTCATGTTGGAACGGATTATTCAGCGGACTCCAGCTCGAAGGTCTTGACGGAGGCGGTGCCGTTGCGGCCAGCCTTGTCGGCGCGCAGATACTGGCGGGTGGTCTCGCCGTTTGCGGTCACGTCTGCCACATACACGGTGTTCTCCTCAGCCTCGATGGGGAACTCCTCAACCATGCCCTTCATGGGCAGGGCGCTCAGGTCGTCGTATGCGCCGTTCAGCTTCCACAGCTTCATGGTGTCGCCGTTGGAGAGGGTGAACTCGCCGTAGCAGTCGGCATCGTAGGTCTTGCCGTTCACTTCGAGGGACTCGGTGCTGACCACGCTGGCGGCGGCAGCCTCGCTGGATGCGGCCTCCGAAGCAGCCACAGAAGAGGCCACAGAAGAGGCAGCCTCGCTGGAAGCAGCAGAGGAAGCGGTGGAGGAAGCGGTGCTGGAGCAGCCGGTCACAGCAAAAGCCAGAACAGCAGCGGCCAGTGCCAGACCCATTGCACGATTCAGTTTCATTGTATGATCTCCTTTGTTTGAACCAATCCTTTTTCTGTCCGGAAGCAGGAGCAGTTCTGCTCTTCCCTCACGAACAGGCACAGGGCTTAGTCTACCACAACCACAACCATACTTCAAGCACCTTTGGCGCTTTTGTTTTCAAACTGTGACTTTTACTTCCGGATCTTCTCCCATACGCTCTGGCCGTCCAGGGTCGAAGCGTCTACACCGAGGTACTCGCAGACGGTGTGGGCGATGGTGCCGAAGCAGAGCTTCGTGCCCAGGTCCACGCCGGGCTTGACGCCCTTGCCGCAGATGAGGTACGGCACATACTCGCGGGTGTGGTCGGTAGTTTTGGTATAGGACGGGTCGCAGCCGTGGTCTGCCGTGATCATCAGCAGGTCGCCCTCCCGCATACCGGGGATGAAGTCGGCCAGGAACGCATCGAACTCGGTGGCAGCGGCGGCATAGCCCGCCACGTCGCGGCGGTGGCCATAGAGCATATCAAAATCGACGAGGTTCACAAAGGCCAGGCCCTCAAAATCGCGGGTCTGCAAGGCTTTGGTGAAGGCGATGCCGTTGGTGTTGCCGGTGGTCTTGATCTTCTCGGTCACGCCCTCGCCGTCAAAGATATCGAAGATCTTGCCCACGGCGATGACGTCCTTGCCTGCGTCCTTCAGCAGGTCGAGCATGGTGGCGCGGGGCGGCTTCAGGCTCAGGTCGTGGCGGTTGGTGGTGCGGTAGAAAGTCTCCGCCGTGCTGCCCAGGAAGGGGCGGGCGATGACGCGGCCCACGCCGTATTCGCCCTTCAGCATCGCGCGGGCGATCTCGCAATAGCGGTACAGTTCGTGCACCGGCACCAGCTCCTCGTGCGCGGCCACCTGAAAGACGCTGTCGGCGCTGGTGTAAACGATGAGGGCATCCTCCCGCATGGCCTGCTCGCCGTAATCCCGGAGCACCTGCGTGCCGGAGTAAGGCTTGTTGCAGAGGACTTTGTGGCCGGTCTTTTCCTCGAACGCGTGGATGAGTTCCTCCGGGAAGCCGTTCGGGAAGGTGGGCAGCGGTTTCGGGCTGACCACACCGGCGATCTCCCAGTGGCCGATGGTGGTATCCTTGCCCATGCTCTGCTCCTGCAGGCGGGCAAAGGCCCCCGCCGGGGCAGCGGTCTTCTCCCCTGCCGTCACACCGTCGATGTTGAACAGGCCGAGCTTCTGCAGATTGGGGCAGTGAAAGTTCGGGTGCTTTGCAATGGCACCGAGGGTATTGGTGCCCGCGTCGCCAAAGGCGGCTGCATCCGGCTCTGCGCCGATGCCAAAGCTGTCCAGAACGATCAGAAATACACGTTTTTCCATAGTTTTGTTCTCCATTTCGTTTCCAGAGCGTCCCACCCGAAAGTGAGACTTTTTCTGGTTCCATTATAAGCAGTTCCGCTCCCGGATGCAAGGGCTTTCCGGATGCAGGCATTCCTTACGAAATTTTAACCAATTCTTTGCCAACTCCCTCTTGCCCTATTGTATCCAAGCGTTTATAATATACTATGGTATGGTTTTGAGAACGACCATATTGGCGTCTTTCGCCGCGGCAGGCCCCGCATGCCGGAGCCTGCCAAATGCAGCCGATCGGGCTGCTGCGTTAAGATAGAGAGTAGAATAGAGAAAGTTCGAGGTAATCAACATGAGAAAAACGAAGATCATCTGCACCCTGGGCCCTTCCACCGACAAAGGGGATGTCCTGCGCGAGCTGATCGCCAACGGCATGAACGTGGCCCGCTTCAATTTTTCCCACGGCTCCTATGAGGAGCACGGCGGCCGTCTGGCCAATCTGAAGGCACTGCGCGAGGAGCTGGGCAAGCCCGTTGCCGCTCTGCTGGACACCAAGGGCCCTGAGATCCGCCTGAAGGAGTTCAAGAACGGCGTCGAGATGCTGGAAGCCGGCCAGACCTTCACCCTGACCACCCGCGAGGTGGAGGGCACCAAGGAGATCTGCTCCATCACCTACAAGGACCTGCCCCACGATGTGCACGAGGGCGGCACCATCATGCTGGATGACGGCCTCATCATGCTGCGCATCGAGAAGGTCACCGACACCGACATCACCTGCACCGTGCTGAACAGCGGCAAGATCAAGACCAAGAAGGGTGTCAACGTGCCCGGCGTCCATCTGTCCATGCCGTACCTGAGCCAGAAAGACCGCGAGGACATCATCTTCGGCATCCAGAACGGCTTCGACTTCATCGCAGCCTCCTTCGTGCGCACCGCACAGGACGTCTACGACATCCGCAACCTGCTGAACGAGTACGACTCCAACATCCGCATCATCGCCAAGATCGAGAACCGTGAGGGCGTCAACAACATCGACAGCATCCTGTCCGCTGCCGACGCCGTCATGGTCGCCCGCGGCGACCTGGGCGTCGAGATCGACTTCACCGAGCTGCCCGGCATCCAGAAGAACATCATCGACCGCTCCTTCTCCTTCGGCAAGCCCATCGTCACCGCCACCCAGATGCTGGACAGCATGATGGTCAACCCCCGCCCCACCCGCGCCGAGATCTCCGACGTGGCAAACGCCATCTATGACGGCACCTCTGCCATCATGCTCTCCGGCGAGACCGCTGCGGGCGCTTACCCCGTCGAGGCCCTGAAGACCATGTCCGCCATCGCCGAGCGAACCGAGAACGAGCCCCACTACCGCGACGAGCGCTTCAAGGATGCCGCCCACGGCCAGATCAGCGTCAGTGATGCCACCGCACACGCTGCCTGCCTGACCGCACGGGACGTCAACGCTGCCGCCATCGTCACCGTGTCCGAGTCCGGCAACACCGCCCGCCTGCTGAGCAAGTACCGCCCCACCCAGCCCATCATCGCCTGCGTCATGAACGAGCAGGTCCAGCGTCAGCTCTCCCTGAGCTGGGGCATCACCACCCTGCTGATGGGCCCCGCCAAGAGCACCGACGAGCTGATCGAGATGTCCACCGCGCTGGCCCAGAAGAACGGCTACCTGCACAACGGTGAGCTGGCCGTCGTCACCGCCGGTGTCCCCGTGGGCGTTTCCGGCACCACCAACATGATCAAAATCCACATGGTCGGCAACTGCCTGTCCACCGGTGTGGGCGTCGGCCGCGAGAACGCCGACCTGACCAGCGCTTCCGGCAAGGCCTGCGTCTGCCGCACGCTGGACGAGGTCCGCGCCAAGTTCAAGCCCGGCATGGTGCTGGTCGTCCCCTCTACCACCAACGAGATGCTGGAGTACGTCCGCGATGCTGCCGCTCTGGTGGTCGAGGAGGCCGGCCTGAACAGCCACGCCGCCATTGCCGGCAAGGCCCTGCTCAAGCCCACCATCGTGGGTGCTCTGGGTGCCTGCAGCCACATCCGCGACGGTCTGGACATCGCTGTGGACTGCGCTCACGGCAGCGTCCAGCGCCTGCAGGCCTGAGAGGTACACGAGATGGAACGGATTGCAAGTTTCTGCGTGGACCACACCAAACTGGACCGCGGCATGTACCTGAGCCGTCAGGACGGCGATGTGCTCACCTGGGACATCCGGATGAAGAAGCCGAACCACGGCGATTATCTCTCCACCGGGGCCGCCCACACGCTGGAGCACCTGTTTGCCACCTACGCGCGGAACAGCGCATTCCGGGACGGTGTCATCTACGTCGGCCCTATGGGCTGCCGCACCGGCTTCTATCTGCTCACGCGCGGTCTTGCCCCTGCCGAGGCACTGAAGCTGACGGTGGAGTCCTTCCGCTTCATGGCAGCCTTTGAGGGCGCTGTCCCCGGTGCCAGCGAAGTGGAATGCGGCAACTACCGCGACATGGACCTGCCCGCCGCCAGAGCCGAGGCAGCCGCCATGCTCCCTGTTCTGGAAGCACTGACCGCTGACCAGCTGCACTACTAATTTCAATCAAACCAACGACCGGGAAGTCTCTCACCAAAGAGGCTTCCCGGTTTTTTGATAAAAAGATGGATTTTTATGTGCAAATCCTTTATAATGATTTTAGTCTAATTCCCTCTTTTCACGGAGATCCCGATCCTGCGAGGGGCTGACAAGATCACATTGCGGAGGTTCCGGATATGGCAGAATACATTTTGCTGATCGACAGTAACTATGAAGAGGCCGAGGGCTTTGTGCGCGGGCTGGAAGAAGCGACCGCTTCCCCCTGGGAAGTCGAGCTTTATCCCAACAACAAGACTTACGGTCTGCGCCGCTACCTCAAGTTTTTCACGGTGGCGCTCCATGTGGTCACCCACCCGGCCCGGTATTCCGGCAAGACCCTGCTCTGCTGGCAGCAGTTCTACGGCATCGCCATCGCGTTTTTCTGCCGGTTGTTCCACCTCAAAAAGCGGTTCCGGCTCGTCATCATGACCTTTATCTACAAGCCGCGGTCCGGCTTTGCCGGGAGGCTGTTCGAGCGCTTTGTGCGGTACGCCGTCACTTCCGACGCAGTGGACCGCATCCTGCTGACCACCCGCGCCGAGGCCCCGCGCTACGCCGAGACCTTCGGTCTGCCCCTTTCCCGATTCGGTTTTGCCCACTGCGGCTCGATCCCGCACGACCCCGCCGCCTACGACGACCCGGCACTGAAAGCGCAGGGCTACTATTTTGCCACCGGCCGCAGCAACCGCGACTATGACTTCCTCATCCGGGCGTTCCGGGGCCGCCCGGAAACGCTCTGCATCGCCTGCGATGTCCTCGCCCCCTGCCCGGAACCCAACATCCAGGTCGAACAGAACCTGTTCGGCGAGGCCATGCTGCGCCGGATGCGGAACGCCAGAGCCGTTCTCTTCGCCTTTGAAAACGACCAGGTCGCCTCCGGGCAGCTGACCTTCCTCACGGCCATGGATCTCGGTGTACCCGTCATCGTGACCCAGACACAGGGCCTGACAGACGACTATCTCACCGATGGCGTCACCGGCCTTGTGGTGCCCAAGGAGGAAGCGGCTCTGCACGAGGCGATGGACCGGCTGGCCGCAGACCCTGCCTTTGCCGCCCGGCTCAGCGCCAACGCAGAGCAGGCGTTCCGTACCCGGTTCACCTATTACCATGCCGGCAAAGAAGTCGGCGCACAAGTTTCCGAAAGCGAGGTGGTCTGAATGCCCTGCATCAGCGTGATCGTCCCGACCTACAATGTTCTGCCCTATCTGGACCGCAGCATGACGTCCCTGCTGGGGCAGACCCACCGGGACCTTGATATCCTTCTCATCGACGATGGCGCCACCGACGGCTGCGCCGCCCGCTGCGACGCCTATGCCCGGCAGGACCCGCGCGTTCGGGTCGTCCACCAGCCCAACGGCGGCCTCAGTGCAGCCCGCAACACCGGGCTGGACCATGCAGTCGGCGATTTTGTCGCCTTCCTTGACCCGGATGACTACGCCGACCCCCACATGCTGGAACGGCTTCTGACCACGCTCACCCAGGCACAGGCCGACACCTGCTTCTGCCGCTATTACGATGTCTCCGCCGACGGCAGCGTCCGCCTTGCCCCGGAGGACTATGCGCGTTCCCTCTACACCGGTGCTGAGATCGACCAGCTTCTTCTCGGCATGGTCGGCTCCCGGCCGCACCATCCCCACGATGTGGAGATTGGAATGTCGGTCTGGAAGGGGCTCTACTCCCTGCCCATCCTCCGGGCGCACCACATCCGGTTCCTCTCCGAGCGGGAGTACCTGTCCGAAGATCTGCTGTTCCATCTGGACTATCTTGCCCACGCCGGGGCAGTCGCCATCGTACCGGAGCCTCTCTATTATTACTGCCAGAACCCTGCCTCCCTCACCGGTGTATACCGGGCCGACCGCTTTGCGCGGGAAAAGCGGTTCTACGAGAAGGTCTCGGCAGAGCTTGCCCTGCGCTTCCCGCCCGAAGTCTACCGTCCGCGGCTCGACAAGGCCTTTTTAGGCCGGGTCCGCCGCTGCATCGCGCAGGAGGCCGCACACAACAAAAACAGCCTGCGGAACATCGCGGCCATCTGCCGGGATCCTCTTGTGCAGGCTGTTCTCCGGGAGCTGGATGAGAGCCAGCTGCCCCGGCTCAAGCGGGTGCTCCACTGGGCTATCCAGCACCATTGTGCGCTCTTTTTGTATGGGGCATTCCGTCTCAGATAAGCCCCAGCGCTGCGAACTCCCGCGCGATTCCGTCGTCGGTGACGGCGGGGCAGAGATGTAGCACAACGACCGGGAAGTCTCTTACCAACGAGGCTCCCCGGTCGTTTTTCTTTTTGATCTTCTAATTTTTTCTCCGGAACTGTTCGGTGAGTGCCCTTGCGCCTTGGATCAACGCTTCTCGTTCGGTGTCCCAATGCTTCAGGACCTGTTCCAGATGAAGCGTCAAAAGAGACGCTTCGTAGTAATTTTCCGTGTGGCCGCACCGAACATTTTCCCACGCCCACATGCTGTCCGGTTCAAATTCGTATGTACAGATTGCCTCGATCTGCGCACGGTGCTTCCGATACGCCTCCACATGCGTCTGCTTTTCTTCCGCATCTTTCTTATTGTACGGATCATATAACCGAAGTGAAAGATAGGTTCCGTCCTGATCACTATCCATCCGCCAGAAAATACGATATCCGTCTTTTTGAGTGGGAAACAAATACTCCGCAATGACCATTTCCGTCCAGGGCCTGCCAAAACTGGAGCCATGGTAGACCTCATAAAGAACACTGCCTCGTTTCCAGAGCGTTTCCGGAAAGATCATCCGCATCAATGTATGCTGCGCGATCGCACTGTTATTCAGCCGTTCCGGCTCCTGCAAAAAATCCTTCTCCCGCGCCTGTTGCTCCAGTTTTCGCTCCAGAAAGGTGAGATAGGCGTCCAAAATCTCGCTTTTTCCTTGATAGGGTGTCAGGCATTGTAAAAACGCTTCGCCCGTAATGGTGACGTCTGCATCTACGAGTCGGTCTGCATCATAGAGAAAACCCGTCTTGAAATAAACCGTCCTGAGTTCCACATTCTCATGGATGCCGCAGAGCCGCCGCTCTTCTTCGGAGAGCTGCGTCATTCGTTCGCGATATCTGCGGATCTGTTCCCCATGTTCCGAGCTGTCCGTCTTATCTTCCACCAGGATCACACGATTTTTTCCCGTCAGGCAGATCAGAATGTCCGTTTTATAGAACTGCTGTATCGTCTGAAGCGTCTGTCCGCTTTCGACCGTCGCCTCGCCCATTTTCTTCAAAAGGTCTACGGCCAGCGGGTGCAGATTCGATGCCGGTTCATTCAGCCAATTCAAACACCAGCAGATCACTGCATCTTGCGACAATTCACTGGTTGCATAGTCAAAAAGGTTATTCATTGGTTTGTCCTCAGATCAGCCCCAGCGCTGCAAATTCCCGCGCGATGCCGTCGTCGGTGACGGCGGGGCAGATGCGGTCACAGCGTTTTTTCAGGTTGTCTGAGCCGTTGGCCATGCAGACGCTGATGCCGACAACGTCCGTCATCTGCAAGTCGTTGTCGCTGTCGCCAAAGCCGATGGTATCGGCCAGCGAGCAGCCCAGGTAATTGCAAATGGCCCGGATGCCGCTGCCCTTGTTGAATTTGCGGTTGATGAGCTCTCCGTTCACGATGCCGCCGCCCTCGTCGCCAAGGCGGGATTCGCAGAAGACGAACTGGTCTTCGTACTGCCGCTTCACCTCCGTCAGGCAGGCTTCGTTGGGCGCAATGAAAACGATCTTGTAGACCGGCTCGCCGTGGTATTCCTCGATGGGGCGGATGGTCATCCCGAATTCCATCATCTTCCGCCAGCGCTCGGCCTCGCTGTTGGTCTGGCCCGGCTTTTTGGGGAAGAGGTTGGCGAACCGCTCGATCATTTTGATGCCGCCATAAGTATCGTCCCGCACTTCCAGTGTGCACTCGGCCCCGCATGCTTGCAGCGCCGCCCGCAGGCCGCGCACCTGCTCCGGCTCCATGGAAAGGTCCACCAGGACCTTTCCCCCACAGCCCACATAGCCGCCTGCCGAGCAGACGAAGCCGTCGAACCCGTAGTGGAAGAGCGGTTCGGTCATCCGGAGGTTCCGCCCGGTGCAGAGAAAGAGCTTGTGCCCGTTGGCGCGGGCGCGGCGGAGAGCCTCCACCGCACTGTCCGGCACGGTCATCTCACCCGGCGGCAGCAGGGTGCCGTCGATATCCAGAAAGATCAGTTTTTGTTTCATTTTCCCATCCCCATCCAGCGGAAGAGCAGGCCCAGCACCAGCATAGCCAGCAGCAGGCCCAGCACCGCGTAATTCGTGCGGGGTGTCCGGCTGCGTCTGCCGCCCCCCTGTTTGCGATTCGTCGTGTTTTTGCGGGCCGTGCCGTTCCGGCTGCCCGAAGTGCGGCCCGCGCTGCCGGAACGCGGTCTGCGGTTGACCGCAGTGCCCGAACCTGACCCGTTCCGCTGGCTGGCGTTCCGGGTTTTTCCGGTGCTGCGCGTCTCCTGTCCCTCCGGCTGCGATGCCCTGGCGACGGGCTTTCTTGCCCCGCAGCGGTCCAGAAATGCCTCCGCCTGCCGGTAATACTGCTCCAGCTCACTGGCGCGCAGGGCTGTGCCCGCATAGCCCTCTTCCAGCGCCTCCACGGCTTCGTTGAAGAGGATGGCCGCCTGGGTCCCGGCGGTGCGGTCCGATGCGTGTGCGGCCTCGTTGCGGGCCGTGCGCACCGCGTTGCAGGCGCGGCGGGCAGCACCGGGGTGTTCGGTATTGCCCAGTAGGTCCAGCGGATGGGCGGCGTCCTTTTCGGGGTCCAGCAGCACCCGCATACACAGGGTGGTGTCCAGCTGGCTCCAGCTCGTCTTGCCCGAAAGGTCGGGCATCCGCTCGTAATACTCCGGGCTCTCCTGCTGGCGCTGGGCGATGTGTTCCAGCAGGGCGTTCAGGCTGTGGGCACCGGGCTTTCGCTCCCAGTGCCAGCGCAGCAGCTTGCGGCTGATCTCGTCGCAGGCCGTTTTGATCTCAAATGCCACTTGCAGTGTTTCGTCTGGCATAGTATCCTCCCTTGAGAAAACCAAAAACGGAGGAAGCGTTGGGCCTCCTCCGTTCGTTTTTTACATCATGAACTGATAGTACACAAAGCCCCACAGCGCGATGCCGGCGCAGATGATGGCCGTGAGCGGCGGCACCCAGCGGATGAGCGTTTCGGCCACGCCGTCGTGGGCTTCGGTCTGCTCTTCCTCTTCGGCGTCCTCCGGCTCGGCCGGGCGAACGGTCTCCCGCCCTCTGGCCGGGATGACGCGGGTCCCCTCGTCGTCCGCATGGGCCGGGCTGGTTTCGCCGGGAAATGCCGCACGGGTGGAAGCATCCAGCACACGGGTGCTCTCTGCATCCGATGCGTTCTCCAGCGGCGGCGCAAAGGAAGCGGGCCTGTCCACTTCCTCAGCCGAAGGCCGCAGGGTCGTGCGCGGCGGCATCACGCGGGTGGCCTCCGCATCCGGTTCTGTCCGGGGCGGCACACTGCCCACGATGCGGGTCGGCTCTTCCGGCGGGACCGGGGCAGCGCCCACAGCGCGGGTGCGCTCGTCCGGCTCCGTCTGCACAGGCCGCACCGGCTCGGCGGCGGGCACAGGCTCCTTCTTTTCCGGCTGCAACAGGGTGTTCAATGCGTTTTGCAGCAGGATGCGGTCGCAGCCGCACTCAGTGCAGTAAACGGTGTCCTCTTCCTTCGGGTGGAAGGAACCGCAGGCGCAGTACCAGCCGTTCTCGAAGACCTGGGGCATATACTTGAGGCCCTGACGGTTCATCCGGGCTTCCAGCGCCTTTTGCAGCTCCGGGCTCAGGCGGCGCGGGGCGGGCAGGCGGACGCGCTTGATGGCGTCCAGATGCACGACCTTTTTGCCGCTATAAACATTTCGGAGAGACACATCCACGCTGGTGATGGCCTTCTGGGTCACGAACACCGCATCGTCCATGCCGAAGCTCTCGCCGGGCTTGACCTCGATGTCGCGGTACTCGAACTGGTCCTCACAGAGGATGACACCATCCACGCCCTTGCACTTGAAATGGATTTCCAGTGCGGTCAGGGTCACGCGGGAAATGTTCTTAAAGGTCAGGCAGACCGCATGGTCGCCGCTGGCCTCGCCCTTGAGCAGCTCCACGCAGACGAACTGCACCGGGCTGCCGGGAGTGTAGTAATTCGCTCTTGTCCGTGCGACCGGATCAAAATTTTCCTCCACAACACTCGCTCCCTTCGTGGTTTATTCTTCGCTCGTCGGAGCATCCTGCTCCGGGATGAATGCTTCGCCGAGCTGGGCATTCTCGGCCTGCTCGGCAGGTTCTGCCGGTTCGGCCGACTCAGCAGGCTCCACCGGGGCCGTCTCCACGGGGGCCGCTGCCTCCGCTTTGGGTTCATCCCCGTCACGCGGGGACAGCTTGCCGCCCGCCATCACGGTATTGAACTCCTGCTCGTTGAGCTTTTCACGCTCCATCAGGGCCTGTGCCAGTGCATGCAGCTGGTCGATGTGCTCGGTCAGGGTGCGGCGGCAGGTCTCGTAGGCCTCGTCGATGATATCGCGCATCTCGCTGTCGATCTCGGCGGCGGTCGTCTCGCTGTAGCCCTTGCCCTGGCCGAAGTCGCGGCCCAGGAAGGTCTCCTCCTGCGAGGTGCCGTAGACCACCGGGCCAAGCCGCTCGGAGAAGCCGTACTTGGTGATCATCTGGCGGGCGATGTTGGTGGCCTGCTGCAGGTCATTGGAGGCACCGGTGGAGATGTCCTCCAAAATCAGCTGCTCGGCCACGCGGCCGCCCAGGCTGGACACGATGTCCTCGAACATTTCGCCCTTGGTCACGTAGCTGCGGTCCTTTTCGGGCAGATACATGGTGTAGCCGCCTGCCTGACCGCGCGGGATGATGGTGATCTCATGCACACGGGGGTGGTGCTTGCAGTAGAAGCCCGCCACCGCGTGGCCTGCCTCGTGGTAGGCCGTGAGCTTTTTCTCTTCGGGGGTCACGACGCGGCTCTTCTTTTCAGGGCCTGCCATGACCTTCATGGATGCCTCCTCGATGTCCTCCATCGTGATGGCCTTGCGGCTGCGGCGGGCTGCCAGCAGCGCGGCCTCGTTGACGAGGTTTTCG
>OMCG01001249.1_pt1 | contig 15511 bp, 9 predicted proteins | sample 1674071 | NCBI WGS metagenome assembly OMCG01 (sample SAMEA103958139, study PRJEB25191) | human gut metagenome | biome: human-associated habitat [ENVO:00009003]; feature: intestine environment [ENVO:2100002]; material: feces | place: Germany | collected 2013/2015 | reverse complement strand
GGCGGGTCTTGACCTCGCGCACCAGGCCGTCCACGACCTGCTCCAGCGGCTCGATCTTGCCGGCGGCGTAACAGTCGTTCTTCTGGAACGCATCCACGGTGCGGTTCACGATATCCTGAACGGCGGCCTCCAGAACGGAAAGATCGTCGATCGCTTCGTGGCTGAAGTGGATGGATTTTTCCTGAATTTCCTGCCCGGCCTTGAGCAGGTTGACCGAGTGGTCAGAGATGCGCTCCAGGTCATTGATGGTGTGCAGCAGGGTGTTGATGGTGCGGTTGTCCTCGCGGGAAAGTGCCTTGGCACTCAGCTTGACCAGATAGGTACCCAGAACGTCCTCGTAATGGTCCACAGCGTCTTCCTTGCGGTTCACCTCGTCGGCAATGGCTTCATCCCACTTGTGGGTCAGGGACATGGCCTGCAGCAGGGAGGTGCGGCAGATCTCGGCCATATCGCCGCCGGTCAGCATAGCGCGGCCAACGGCAACGGACGGGGTGGAAAGCAGGCGTTCGTCCAGCAGGGAATGCTGCTCGCCCGCCTGATCCTTGCTGTCCGGCACGGTCAGGATGGCCAGCTTTTCCAGCACGCGGTTGAACGGCAGCAGGATGGCGGTGGTCACAATGTTGAATATCGTGTGCACAATGGCAATGCCAAAGGTGTTGGCGGTTTCGTTGTAAAACGAGAATCCCAACAGCGCATGCAGCCCGTAAAAACCGCACAGGAACACCAGCGTGCCGATGAGGTTAAAGTACAGATGAACAAATGCGGTGCGCTTAGCATTTTTGTTGGCACCGGCAGAGGAGATCAGCGCGGTAACGGTGGTGCCGATGTTCTGGCCCATGATGATGGGAACCGCCGCCGCATAGGTGACGGCACCGGTGGAGGTGAGGGCCTGCAAAATACCCACCGAAGCGGAGGAAGACTGCAGCACAGCCGTCAGCACGGCACCGGCCAGCACGCCCAGAACCGGGTTTTTGAAGCTCAGAAACAGGTCCATGAACCAGGGCTCATCGGCCAGAGGACTCATGGCGGTGGACATGGTGTTCATACCGGCCATCAGGACGGAAAAGCCCACCATGATCTTGCCCACGCCGCTGCGGCGGTCCTTATCCTTGCCCAGCATATAAAGGAAGATGCCGATAAAGCCAAGGATGGGGGCCCACGCGTTGGGGTTCAGCATCTGGATGGCGAAGGAATCACCCTCCAGGCCTGAAAGCGAGAGCAGCCAGCCGGTAACGGTGGTACCGATGTTGGCGCCCATGATGACGCCGATGGCCTGGTGCAGCTCCATCAGGCCGGAGTTGACAAAGCCGACCGCCATAACGGTGGTGGCACCGCTGGACTGGATCACTGCAGTGACGACCATGCCCAGCAGCAGCCCGCGCACCGGGCTGGCCGTCATTTTGGAAAGGATGCCTTGCAGTTTGCTGCCAGCGGTCTGCTCAAGGGCTTTGCCCATGAGGTCCATGCCGTAAAGGAACATGGCAATACCGCCCATCAGCGTGAACACATTAAAAATGCTCATACAGGGGGTTACACTTCCATTTCTCTTTTGTTATGTTTTCATTGTTGGGTGCAGCCGCACCCGGAGCAAAACCGAATCAAATCGTTTTGCACATGCCCACAATGGCACGATACCGTTACCTATTATAATAGAAAACAGGGCTTTATGAACACCAAAAGCCAGTAAAAGAATTGTAAAGATCGTGTAAAATGTCGAATTAACGCAAGAAAACTGCTAAAATTGGCACATTGTAAAAATTTGGCGTATTGATTTTGGGCAACTTTACACAAACTTTGCAAAAGGAAAGTTTCCATTACCAAAGCTTTACCCGGATTGTACTGCACTATGGTCGATACTGCGGAAACAGCGCGGTACAATAAATACGCACTCAGGAAGAACGAATAGGAAAACACGAACCCCTGAGCGAATGTGTGAGATAGAATAACAGATACAATTAAGGGAGAAGAAAGTTTATGTTAAAGCGTAATGTTTCCGTTGCAGTTGCTGCTGCTCTGGCTCTCAGCCTGGCCGCCTGTGGTTCCAGCCCGGCATCTTCCGCTGCTTCCAGCGAAGCAGTTTCCAGCGAGGCCGTCTCCAGTGAGGCTGCTTCCAGTGAAGCCACTGCTGCACCGGCTGCCGGCGATTTCGATGTCGATCAGGACATCACCGTGATTTCCCGTGAGGATGGCTCCGGCACCCGCGGCGCTTTCATCGAGCTGACCGGTGTGGAAGCTAAGAACGATGCAGGCGAAAAGGTTGACAATACCACCGAGGCGGCTGCCATCCAGAGCTCCACCAACGGCGTTCTGACCGCTGTTTCCAACGATGAGACTGCAATCGGCTACATCAGCCTGGGTTCTCTGAACAATGATGTCAAGGCTGTCACCGTGGAAGGCGTTGCCCCCAGCGCTGACACCGTGAAGGATGGTACTTACACCCTGGCTCGTCCGTTCAACATCGTTACGAACGGCGAAGCTGCCGACCCCGTTGCCGTGGACTTCATTGCTTACTGCATGAGCACCGACGGTCAGGCCCTGGCCACCGAGGAAGGTTACATCGGCGATGTTGGCGCTGATTACACCAGCACCCAGCCCGCAGGCAAGATCGTGGTTGGCGGTTCCTCCTCTGTTTCCCCGCTGATGGAAAAACTGATCGAAGCGTATAAGACCGTGAACCCCAACGCAACCCTGGAACTCCAGACCACCGACTCCACCACCGGCGTTTCCGGCGCACTGGATGGCACCTACACCATCGGTATGGCCAGCCGTGAGCTGAAAGATTCTGAGGTTGAGGGCGGCGCAAAGGCGACTGTCTTGGCAAAGGATGGCATTGCTGTTATCGTCAGCAACGACAACCCCACTGATAACCTGACCGTTGACCAGATCAAAGGCATCTACACCGGCGAGCTGACCACCTGGGCAGACGTTCAGTAATCCCCCTTTCTAAAAAAAACGGCTGTTGCGGCGGCAAAAGGCGGCAACGGCCGTTTTTTGAAAGTCATCGGTATATAGTTCCTGAGCAAAGACAGGAGAGTATGGGAAAATGAAAACAACAACTTCGCACCTGAAAGAGATCGTCATGCAGGGTGTATTTACCGCCTGCGCGTGCATCTCCATTCTGGCCGTGGCGCTGATCTGCATCTTCTTATTTGCAAACGGCCTGCCCACCATTTTTGAGATCGGCTCCCTCAAGTTCCTGCTTGGCACCACCTGGAAACCCGGCAACAACCTGTACGGCATCCTGCCCATGATCCTGGGGAGCATCTATGTCACCGCAGGCGCGATCATTGTGGGGGTGCCCATTGGGCTGCTGACGGCCATCTATATGTCCCGCTTTGCATCGCCCCGTATCAACAAGGTGCTGTTGCCGGCGGTACAGCTGCTGGCCGGTATCCCCTCGGTCGTGTACGGCTTCTTCGGCATGATCGTTATGGTCCCGGCGGTGCAGGCTATGGTCAAATCGGACTTTTTCAAAACTGTGCTGCACGTGAAAAGCGGCAAGGGCATGAGCCTGTTTACCGCCAGCCTGCTGCTGGGCATCATGATTTTGCCCACCATCATCACGGTCAGCAAAACCAGCCTGGACGCTGTGCCCCAAAGCTATTACGAGGGCAGCCTGGCTCTGGGTGCTACCCATGAGCGCAGCGTGTTTTGCGCGGTGCTGCCCGCCGCCAAAAGCGGCGTAATGTCCGCTGTAATCCTGGGTGTTGGCCGCGCCATCGGCGAAACGATGGCCGTTGTGATGGTTGCCGGCAACCAGACCTGGATGCCCAAGGGCTTGTTCCAGGGGCTGCGCACGATGACCTCCAACATCGTCATCGAGATGGGTTACGCTGCAGACCTGCACCGCGAAGCGCTGATCGCAACCGGCGTTGTGTTGTTCGTTTTCATTCTGCTGATCAATCTCTGCTTTAGTTTGGTAAAGGGGGGCAAAAAGAATGGCTGATTTTGCTGCAACCGCCGGTAAAACCGATGATATGACCCACGCAAATGCGAAAATCGTTCCCCCCACCCGCCACGAAAACCGCATGGCGGCCCGCGCGTATGCCCTTGTCATGCGCTGGCTGGTGCGGCTGGCGGCCCTGATTACTGTGGCAATCCTTGTGTTCCTGATCGGCTATATCCTGGTCAACGGTATTCCCAACCTCAAGCCGTCCCTGTTTGAGTGGACCTATAATTCCGACAACGTATCCCTGATGCCCGCGCTTATCAATACCATTCTGATGACGGCGTTCTCGCTGGCCATTGCCACACCGCTGGGCATTTTTGCTGCGGTCTGGCTGGTGGAATACGCCAAACGCGGCAGCAAGCTGGTCAAGGTGGTGCGCATCACCACCGAAACGCTGCAGGGCATCCCCTCCATCGTATACGGTCTGTTCGGTATGCTGTTCTTTGTCATGCAGCTCAAATGGGGCTACAGCCTGATCGCCGGTGCCTTCACGCTGGCCATCATGGTGCTGCCGGTCATCATGCGCACCACCGAGGAAGCGCTACTTGCAGTGCCGGATTCTTACCGCGAGGGCAGCTTTGGCCTGGGGGCCGGCAAGCTGCGCACCGTATTCACCATTGTGCTGCCCAGCGCCATGCCGGGCATCCTATCCGGCGTGATTTTGGCAACGGGCCGCATTGTAGGCGAAACCGCGGCCCTGATCTACACGGCCAGCACCGTTGCCGCCGTGCCCGCCAGCGTGTTCAACTCCACACGTACCCTTGCCACCCATATGTATCTGCTTTCCAACGAGGGCCTGCATATCAATGAAACCTACGGCACTGCCGTGGTGCTGTTGATCCTGGTGCTGCTCATCAACAGCCTGTCCAGCTTTATTGCCGGCCGCCTTGCCAAAAAGTAATGCCGAAAGGAACTGCATGATGAATAAATTCGAAGTTAAAAACATGGACCTGTATTACGGCAGCTTCCATGCACTGAAAAATATCAATATTGCCATCCCCGAAAAAGAGGTCACGGCGTTCATCGGTCCTTCCGGCTGCGGCAAGTCTACTTTCCTGAAGAGCCTGAACCGCATGAACGACCTGGTGGAAGGCTGCCGCATTTCCGGCGATATCCTGCTGGACGGTGTGGATATCTATAAGGATAAGATGGATGTCAATGTGCTGCGCAAGCGGGTTGGCATGGTGTTCCAGAAGCCCAACCCCTTCCCGATGAGCATTTACGATAACATCGCCTACGGTCCCCGCACCCACGGTGTGCGCAGTAAGGCGCAGCTGGATGAAATTGTAGAAAAAAGCCTGCGCGGCGCTGCCATCTGGGACGAAGTGAAGGACCGCCTGAACAAAAGCGCGCTGGGCATGTCCGGCGGCCAGCAGCAGCGTTTGTGCATTGCCCGCGCCCTGGCGGTGGAGCCGGAAGTTCTGCTGATGGATGAACCGACCTCTGCCCTGGACCCCATCTCCACCTCCAAGGTGGAAGAGCTGGCTCTGGAATTAAAGGACCGCTACACCATCGTAATTGTGACCCATAACATGCAGCAGGCCGCCCGTATTTCAGATAAGACGGCGTTCTTCCTGCTGGGTGAGCTGGTGGAAATGGGCGATACGGAACGCCTGTTCTCCACCCCTGTGGACAAGCGCACGGAAGATTATATTTCCGGCCGTTTTGGTTGATCGGAGGAACAATACCATGCCTAGTGTGCGTAAATCTTATGATGAAGAGCTTTTGCAGCTGGATACCTTGCTGGCCCGCATGGGTCACGAAGCCGGTGCCGCCATTGAAAGCGCACTGACTGCCCTGCGCAATGATGATATTGAACTGGCCCGCAGCGTGGTTGCGCGGGACAGCCAGATCGACGCAGGCGAACACGAGATCGAACACCGCTGCCTGCAGCTGCTGCTGCGCCAGCAGCCGGTGGCTTCGGATCTGCGCAAGGTCAGTACAGCCCTGAAAATGGTAACGGATGTGGAGCGCATCGGCGACCAGGCCAGCGATATTGCGGAGCTGGTACTGCACCTGCACGCCAAATCCACCGATGCTGTGGGCGTGCTGGAAGATATCCTGAAAATGGGCGATGATGTGTTGAAGATGGTCAAGCGCTCCATTGCTGCCTATGTGCAGGTGGACCTTGCCGTTGCCGCGGAAGTGATCGCCCATGATGATGTCATCGACGCCGCGTTTGCGCGTATCAGCAGCGAAATTGCCCAGTACATTGCCGCCTACCCCACCGAAGCAGAGACCGCGCTGGATCTGTTTATGGTGACCAAATATATGGAACGCCTTGGTGACCACGCCGTGAACGTGGCCGAATGGGTCGAATTCTTAAAGACCGGCGTTCACAAATCCCGCAAAATCGTGTGATCTTGCCCGGCGGCGTGTGAGGCCGCTCCAAGGTGAACCTGAAGCCAACTGCTTGGATTTTGAATTTTCAGGTACACCCAATAACATTGCCATTCTCTTTTTTATGTTTTCCTATACCGCACCAAAGGGCCAGCGCTGCACGCTGGCCCTTTGGTGTTTTTATGTGTAGACTGCTGGGAATGAAACCTGGCAGAAAAGTGGAAGAAGCAATGCAGAGTGTGTTATACTGGAAAGGACAAATCGAAAACGGCTGTACAATATGAGCACTGCGATGAGATTTTGAAAGAAAAGACCGCACACCTCGGCATCCATGTTACCCGCGAAGACATCATCCACAGCTTTGACAATGCTAAGGGCACGAATGGCAGCATGCAGTTTTCTTCCGCCAGCCTGCCGCTGGTCGTGGTTGCGCTAGTCATTTCGTTCTTTGCCTGATTGGTACATGTATTGAAAAATTCTATTTTATAACCCAAAAGCCCAAAGCGGCACGGTTCACTTAACCGGCAGCTTTGGGCTTTTGCTGTTTTATCAGAGAAAAAATTACGCGCTTACATCTTCAAACTGGCTGTTGTACAAATCGGCGTAGAACCCGCCAGCGGCCAACAGGTCGTCGTGGGTGCCCTGCTCCACAATGTCACCATCCCGCATGACTAAAATCAGGTCGGCGTCCTTGATGGTGGAAAGCCGGTGGGCAATCACAAAGCTGGTGCGGCCGCGCATCAGGTTGTCCATGGCGGTCTGGATGCGCTGTTCGGTGCGGGTGTCCACACTGCTGGTGGCTTCGTCCAAAATCAAAATTTTGTTGTCTGCCAGAATGGCGCGGGCAATCGTCAGCAGCTGTTTCTGACCCTGGCTCACGTTGGAAGCATCCTCGTTCAACTCCATCTGGTAGCCGCCGGGCAGCGTGCGGATAAAGTGGTCAGCACAGGCGGCCTTGGCGGCGGCGATGACTTCCTCATCGGTGGCATCCAGGCGGCCATAGCGGATGTTTTCCATAATGGTGCCCTGGAACAGCCAGGTATCCTGCAATACCATGCCAAAGCCTTCGCGCAGGGCGCTGCGGTCAAAGTCCTTTACGTTGTGGCCGTCCAGCGTAATGGCGCCGGAGTTGACATCGTAAAAGCGCATCAGCAGCTTGACCATGGTGGTTTTGCCTGCGCCGGTGGGGCCGACAATGGCAACTTTCTGGCCGGGTTTTACATCGCAGCTGAAATCCCGGATAACAGTCTTTTCCGGCGTGTAGCCAAACTTGACATGGTCAAAGGTGACCTGGCCGTCAATGCAGGCGGGGTCTGCCCGGCGGGCGGGGTCAGCGTTCTGTTCTTCTTCCGGCTCACCCAAAAATTCAAACACGCGCTCCGAAGCCGCCGCCATACTTTGCAGCATGTTGCTGACCTGGGCCAGCTGCTGGATGGGCTGGGTGAAGTTGCGCACATACTGGATGAACGCCTGGATGTCACCAATGGTGATGATGCCGCGCGCGGCAAAAATGCTGCCGGAAACGGCCACTGCTACATAGCCCAGGTTGCCCACAAAGGTCATGATGGGCTGCATCAGGCCGGAAAGGAACTGGCTTTTCCAGGCGGATTCAAACAGGCGGTTGTTGGCTTCGTCAAAATCATTCAGAACGGCATCTTCGCGGTTGAACGCTTTGACCACATTGTGGCCGGAATATACTTCCTCCACCTGGCCGTTCACGGAGCCCAGAACTTTTTGCTGGGCGCGGAAATATTTCTGGCTGAACCTGACCACCAACAGCACCAGCGCCATCGAGACCGGCAGGATCAAAATGGCAATCAGCGTCATCGTGGGGCTGATGGTCAGCATCATGATGAGCACGCCGATCATGGTGGTAATGCTGGTGATCAGCTGGGTAATGCTCTGGTTCAGGCTCTGGCCCAGGGTGTCCACATCGTTGGTAATGCGGGAAAGTACCTCGCCCACGGTGCGCTTTTCAAAATAGGCAAGGGGCAGGCGGTTGATCTTTTCGCTGATCTGGCGGCGGAAGTCATAACACATCTTCTGCGAAAGCCCGCTCATGATCCAGCTCTGGCAGAAACTGAACGCAGCGGAAACCAGATACATGACCAGCAGGATCAGCAGGATTTTGCCGATATAGCCAAAGTCAATGCTGCCGGTGCCCCGCAGCTTGGCCACCCAGCCGGTGGCCAGGGCAGTGGTGGCTTTGGCCAGCACCTTGGGGCCTGCAATATTAAAAATTGTGGAAAGAACGGCAAAAACAATCACGGCAATCAGGCGGAACTTGTAGTGCCCCAGCTCTGCCAGCAGGCTGCGCATGGTGCCCTTAAAGTCTTTTGCCTTTTGGGTCGTCATTCGTCCGGGACGCGGCATCAGGCTTCCCCTCCTTTCAGGTCCAGCTCTTTGTTGCTCAGCTGGCTGCGGGCAATTTCCTGGTAAGCCGGGCAGCTTTCCATCAGCTGGGCGTGGGTGCCCTTGCCCACAATGCGGCCATCTTCCAGAACCAGAATCTGGTTGGCGTGCAGCACAGTGGAAATGCGCTGTGCCACAATAATCACGGTGGCGTCGCCGGTTTCGGCTTTCAGCGCGCGGCGCAGGGCAACATCAGTCTTGTAGTCCAGCGCGGAGAAGCTGTCATCAAACAGGTAGATCTTCGGGTGTTTGGCAATGGCGCGGGCGATGGAAAGCCGCTGCTTCTGCCCGCCGGAAACGTTGGTGCCGCCCTGGGCAATGGGGCTTTCGTACCCCTCCGGCTTGGCGGAGATGAACTCTTCCGCCTGGGCAATGCGGGCAGCGGTGCGCACATCGGCATCGGTGATATTCTCGCCGCCGAATTTCAGGTTGGAATCAATCGTGCCGCTGAACAGTACGCCCTTTTGCGGCACATAACCCAAAAGGCCGCGCAGGGTGCTCTGTGGCATCTGGCGCACATCCACGCCGTCTACCGTCACGCTGCCGCCGGTCACATCATAAAAACGGGTGATCAAATGCAGCAAACTGGTTTTGCCGCAGCCGGTGGAGCCGATAATGGCCGTGGTCTGGCCGGGTTTGGCGACAAAATCAATATCGTGCAGGGCGTCCTCGCTGGAGCCGGGGTAGGTAAAGTTGACATGATGGAATGCGACTTCGCCGTTCCAGTGGTGCTGATTGAGGTCAGCGGGGATGGTTTCCGGCACCGGGTCATGGATGGCCGGCTCGGTGGTCAGCACTTCGTCAATGCGGTCCGCGGCAACGCCGGCACGGGGCAGCATCACGGCAACCATCGTCAGCATCAGGAAGGACATCACGATCTGCATCGTGTAGGTGATAAAGGCGATCATGCTGCCCACCTGCATGGTGCCGGCATCAATCTGTTTGCCGCCGAACCAGACGATCAGCAGGGAAGTGCCGTTCATAATCAGGGTCATAAAGGGCATCATGGCGGCCATTACCCGGTTGGTGAACAGCTGGGTGCGCATCAGGTCGGTGTTGGCGGCGTCAAAGCGTGCTTCCTCGTGCTGTTCGCGGCTGAATGCGCGGATGGGCATAATGCCGGTCAAAATCTCGCGGGATACCAGGTTCAGACGGTCCACCAGCTTTTGCATGATCCTGAACTTGGGCATGGCAAACTGCATCAATACCGTAATCAGCGCCAGCAGCAAAGCGACGGCCAGCACAATGATCCAGGTCAGGCTGGAACCTGCCTGCGCCACATGGATGATGCCGCCAATGCCAAGGATGGGGGCATACGCCACCATGCGCAGCAAAATTACGCAGGTCATCTGGATCTGCTGTACATCGTTGGTGGTGCGGGTGATGAGGGATGCGGTGGAAAACTTGTCCGTTTCAGAGGCAGAAAAGCTGACCACCCGGCGGAACACACCGCGGCGCAGATCCCGCGCAATGGCAGCCGCCACGCGGGAAGCAAGCAGCCCCACCAGAACCGCGGCGGCAACCATCAACAGGGTCAGCCCCAGCATCCGGCCGCCGGTCTGCATCAGGTAGTTCATCTGTACCGCATCGCTGATGCCAAGGGCCTGATATTCCAGCCCCACCAGCAGCACTGCCTGGGCTGAAAGCCCGCTCAGCTCACTTCCGCCGGCCTGACCCATGGCTGCGGCCAGCTGGGTCTGTACGGCATCCCGGCTGAAACCGGGCATCTGGGTCATGGCCGCAAACTGGGCGGTAACGGTATCCAGCGCGGCGGCATCCGGGGCGTTGCCCTCCCCGGCTGCCTGAGCGGAAGCCAGATAGAGCACAATATCCGGGGTGGAAAATACCTCCGCCAGCGTATCCCGGTCCGCATCGGCCCGCAGCAGGCGGACCGTATAGGGGGATGCGAGCTTTTTCTGTAAGCTGGTAGCGGAGGAGAGTGCATTGTCGGTGCCGCCCGGCTGGGTGTAAGCGGCTTCCACCGCGGCGGCGTCCGCGTCCGTCATCAGTAGCTCCAGCACCTGCAGGGTGGAATCCCGCACTACTTCTGGCACAGCGTCCGCAATGCCGGACTGTTGGATGCCGGTATCCACAATTTTGCTGGTGTAGTCCGGCAAGGTCAAATCGCCGTATGCCTGCACCAACAGCAGGGCAATAATAACAAGGCAGGCCGCCCAGTGTTTGGCCAGATGTTTGAAAATTTTTGTCATGGCATCTTCTCCTTTTCGGCCAGCAGCTTTTCGTTCTGGCGCTCAATGGCCTGCAGCAGGGTTTCGGCATCCTTTGCAAACTGCTGGCAAAATTCTTCGCCCAGGTCATCCATAATGCCGGTGATGTAATCATTCAGACGGCTTTCGCAGATCAGGCGGGATTCCTCCCCTTTTGGGGTGATGCGCACCAGAGTGCGGCGGCGGTCATTGGGATCGGTTTGGCGCTGGGCCAGGCCATCCTGCTCCAGTGTGCGCAGTCCGCGGGAAATCGCCGGCAGCGGCTGCTTGAAAATCTCCGCCAGGTCCGAAACATACACGGCACCATCCTGGCCGCGCACCTCAATGGCGTGGTTCAGCCCTTCCAGAATGCCAAGATGCAGCTTGGGGGCGTTGGCAAGGCTTAAAGACGCCCCGCGGCGCACAGACTTTTTCAGCCGGTCAAGATAGCGCATCACGGCTTTGCTGCGCTGGTCACCAATATGTCCCTCCATAAAGGTTCTCCTTTCTGTTGCTATATGTAAATAGTTGGCATGTGTTAAGCATATGGAAACAGTATAGCCCCGCAGCCGAAAAAAAGCAACGGCTGCGGGGCTGTGTTTTAAATTTGTTTACAAACTACTTATAAATCAAAGTCACCGGTAAACAGCTGCACCCAATAGGGGTGGCCATCCACCATAGTGTAGCCAACGCCGATGCAGTCATAGTTTTCGTTCAGGATGTTGGCGCGGTGGCCGGAGCTGTTCATCCAGTCGTTCATCACGATCTCCGGGGTTCTCTGGCCCATGGCAATGTTTTCGCCGGCATAGCCATAGTCAATGCCCAGGTGCCACAAAATGGTAAAGCATTCAGAACCGTTGGGGCGGGTGTGGCTGTATCGCTGGGAAAGCTCCTTGGCGCGGGCTGCTGCGGCAACCATCAGACGGTCGTCCTTGACCAGGGGCTGCAATCCGCGGGAGGTGCGCTCTTGGTTGACCAGCTCGATCACGCGGTCTGCCATGGCTTCCTCGCTGGTCGTAATGCTGGCCTGCATCACGCCGGTATCAACATCAAAAAGGTACAGATTGCCGTCGATCGTCACAATGCCTTTGGCCATGGTGCCGTACACCTGGTCAAAGTAATAGGTGCCGTCATTGTTGGTATCCCAGCCTTTTACCATGTGGCCGTTGGCGTCATACCGCACCCACTTGCCGGTGCCGTCTGCGTTTTCGGCCCAGTCGCCGGCTTCGGATTCCTGGTATACATCCTTGCTGACGGCTTTAGCACCCTGCTGCACGTTATCCAGCCAGTACCAGCCGTTGCTGGTGGGGTCGTAAATTTCTTTGCCGCGGTAGGCTGCATTGTTGGGGTCATAGCCCTGGCGCTTGCCGCCCTCGTACCAGTAATCTTTGCCGTCCATGCTGTGCCACATCAGGTTGCAGCCAATGCCGGTGGTGGTATCAAAGCTGCAGGGCAGGTTGTCCACCACAATATCGCCCTTGGCCATGGCGCCGGTGATCAGGTCAAAATAATAGGTGCCGTCATCGTTGGTATCCCAACCTTTAATCATATGGCCGTTTGCATCGTAGCGCACCCATTTGCCGCCGTTGGATTCCTGGTAGACATCCTTATTGACGGCTTTTGCGCCGCCCTGGTTGGCGTCCAGCCAGTACCAGGCGTCGGAATCAGGGTCGTAAATCTCTTTGCCGCGGCCGGTGGTACCCTGTTTCACGCCGTTCTCGTACCAGTAATCCTTGCCGTTCACGGTTTTCCAACCGGTGTAGGTGGAAACACTGTCGGCGGTTTCCGGCGTGGCGGTCTCTTCCGCCAAAGCGGGCAGTGCAGCAGCACTGCACAGCAATACGGCGGTCAGAACGGCCGCGCAGCGAAAACGAAATTGCATGGGATATTCCTCCTGCATGTACTTCTTTTATAAATGTGTTGATCGAAATGTGTTGATCGGAATATTTCAACTCTCTTTTGCGGGGTTCGGGGATGCCTTGATTACGCCAAGGCCCAAATCACTGGATAGCGGCGCGCAGTATTTCCAGCAGCGGGGTGATCATCCCGGCTGCAGCGGGACCGCCAAAGTTCACGATGCCGCGCAGCGGCATGGAATCCAGCATCTGAGTTACGGCTTCGCTGCTGGCAATCTCGCTGCCGCCTGCGTTGCCGCCAGTCAGGGCATTGCCCGCCTGTGCCAGCACCTGCTGGATGATGCCAGCCGTGCGGTCATCCTTGGAAAGCTCACCGATGGTGGTGTTTTCGTCAATCACGAACGGGCGGCGGCGTGGGGTGCTGAACCGCACGCTGAGCGTTGCGTGGATATCCCGGCTGGAATGGCCCAGCAAAATCTTGTACTCGCCTGGGGCGGCGTACCAGCTGCCCAGCGTTTCGTCATAGTAGCTCAAATCCTGCGCGGTCAGGGTGAACTCTACCTGCTTTTCCTCGCCAGGTTCCAGCTTGACCTTCACGAACTTGCGCAGCTCCTTGGGCGGGCGGCCGGTGGTGCCGGTGCAGTCTGCTACATACAGCTGCACAACTTCCTTGCCGGGCATCATGCCAACATTCTTCACGCTCACCCGTACCCGCACGCTGTCGCCCTCGGCAAACTCGTCCGCCGTCAGCTGGGCATTGCGGTACACAAACCCTGTGTAGGAAAGCCCGTGCCCAAACGGCCACAGCACCGGCATCTTGCGGGCATCGTACCAGCGGTAGCCGACATACACGCCCTCGCGGTATTCCACATGGCGGCCGTCACCGGGGAAGTCGAGATAACACGGGGTATCTTCCAGCCGCAGGGGCCAGGTTTCCGGCAGGCGGCCGCTGGGGTTGGCATCGCCCCACAGCAGGGCGTCCGCCGCAGCGCCAACACCTTCGCCGCCCAGATACATGCACAGCACGGCGTTCACATCGTTGGCCCAGGGGCATTCCACCGGGGAACCGGTGTGCAGCACCACAACGGTGTTTTTCTGCACGGCGGCCACGCGGGCAATCAGGTTGTTTTGGCTTTCCGGCAGGCGCATATGGCTGCGGTCAAAGCCTTCGCTTTCAAAAGATTCCGGCAGGCCCGCAAAGATCACCGCCGCGTCAGCTTCCGCTGCGGCGGAAACCGCGCGCAGGAACTCTTCCTCCTCCCGCTGGTCCAGATCAGCGGGGAAGCCCTCCACATAGCTCACCCGGCGGCCATGGCTTTCGGCCATTTCCAGCGCGCTGTCCACCCTGATGGTGTTGATGTGGCTGGAGCCGCCGCCCTGATAGCGCGGCGTTTTGGCAAAGCCGCCGATGTATACTACCTTGTTGCCCTTTTTCAGCGGCAGCACACCGCGGTTCTGCAAAAGCACGGCGCATTCCTTGGCCAGCTCTGCGGCGATGGTGTGGTCGCCTTTCAGGTCCAGCTCCGGGGCCGGGGCGGCAGCTTCGTCCGCCGCGCGGAACACAATGTTCAAAATGCGGATCACAGCCTTGTTCAGCGCGGCTTCGCTCAAGGTGCCGGCTTTAACGGCGGCCACGATCTTGGCGTCATTGACACCGCCGGAACCGGGCATTTCCAGGTCAAGCCCAGCCGCAACACCCTTTACACGGTCAGCTACAGCGCCCCAGTCGGACATCACAAAGCCCTTAAAGTTCCACTCGGTGCGCAGGATATCGGTCAGCAGCATGCGGCTTTCGCTGGCAAATACATCGTTCACGCGGTTGTAGCTGCACATCACCGTCCAGGGCTGGGATTTCTTGACGGCGGTTTCAAATGCAGGCAGGTAAATTTCGCGCAGCGTACGCTCCGTCATGTCGGATGATGCGCTCATGCGGCGGTACTCCTGGCTGTTGGCGGCAAAATGCTTGATGGAGGTACCAACCCCCTGGCTCTGTACGCCATTAATGTACCCGGCGGCCAGCTCACCGGCCAGCACCGGGTCTTCGGAGTAATATTCAAAGTTGCGGCCGCACAGCGGGCTGCGCTTGATGTTTATGGCAGGCCCCAGCACAACGCCAACGCCGAACGCGCGGGCTTCCCGCCCGATGGCCGCACCCTCCCGGCGGGCCAGGTCGGGGTCAAAGCTGGCGGCAGCGGAGCACCCGGCGGGGAAGCAGACCGCCTTGCGGCTGTGGTTGGGGTCGTCCCGTTCCGGGTCCTGGGTGCGCAGGCCGTGCGGGCCGTCCGAGACCATCAGGGTGGGAATGCCCAGGCGTTCCACGGTTTTGGTGTGCCAGAAATCCGCGCCGGAGCAAAGCCCGGCCTTTTCTTCCAGCGTGAGCTGGGCAACCAGTTCGGGAATGTTGTGTTCCATCAAAAAGTCATCCTCCTTTTGTCCACCAGCTGCGGGTGGGGGCAAGGGCAGGTGGCGGTTGTTCGGGCAGTGGAAACGTGCCGGATACACCGTTCCGCCCACGCTGCCTCCGGGGTGTGCCAAAATGGACACACACCCCCATATTTTGTATCATTATACACCACTTTGCACGCGAAAAGATAGCCTTTTTATTAAAAAATGTAAAGTCTGAAAACTTTTTCTGTGCAGGATGTTGGTGCGTCTGGCATTGTATTTCTCCTCTGTTTCGTGTAAAATTTAAAATTATGGCAATACCGCATAATTCTAAGTGCCGATACGGCGAGCGAGGTGCGGCA
>OMCG01001248.1_pt1 | contig 15522 bp, 10 predicted proteins | sample 1674071 | NCBI WGS metagenome assembly OMCG01 (sample SAMEA103958139, study PRJEB25191) | human gut metagenome | biome: human-associated habitat [ENVO:00009003]; feature: intestine environment [ENVO:2100002]; material: feces | place: Germany | collected 2013/2015 | reverse complement strand
CAGCGTGCCGCCTGGGTCTGCTGCTCCTCGCGGGAGAGCCAGATGTGAAATTCGTTGAAGTTTTCGATGCGCTCCAGCGGCGGAACGTCCGAGCTGGTCTTGCGCTTATAATCCATAAATCCAGTGGTCTTGCCCATAACAGTTCCCCCTCCTTACTTCTTCTTTTGCACAGCGTAGAATGCTTCGATCTGTGCCTGTTCGCCGTCGAGGCCGCGCTCCTCCATGGAAGCGATGATCCGCAGCATCCGGTCGTAATCGTAGGGGAGGACTTTCTTGAACTTGGGCAGATACTCGCTGAAGTTGTCCAGGATCTCTTTGCCGCGCGGGGAGCCGGTGGCTTCCACATGCTCGCGGATCAGCTCCTTCAGGGTGGCAACATCGTACTTATGTTCCACGGGTTCGAGGCTGACCGTCTCCTTGTTCACCCGCTGGTAGAAGTCCCAGTTCTCATCCAGCACATAGGCGATGCCGCCGGTCATGCCGGCTGCAAAGTTCTTGCCGGTCTGGCCCAGCACGACGACGGTGCCGCCGGTCATGTACTCGCAGCCGTGGTCGCCGACGCCCTCCACAACGGCCGTTGCGCCGGAGTTGCGGACGCAGAAGCGCTCACCGGCCACGCCGGAGACGAAGGCCTTGCCGCTGGTGGCACCGTACAGGGCGACGTTGCCGGTGATGATGTTCTCCTCCGGCTTGTAGGTGATGCCCTCCGGCGGGCGCACGATGATCTTGCCGCCGGACAGGCCCTTGCCCATGTAGTCGTTGCAGTCGCCGGTCAGCTTCAGGGTCAGGCCCCTGGGGATGAATGCGCCGAAGCTCTGGCCGCCCGCGCCGGTGCAGTTGGCGGTGTAGACGTCATCGGGCAGGGAATCGCCATACTTGCGGGTGATCTCGCTGCCGAAGATGGCACCGAACGCACGGTCAGTGTTGGAAACATCCAGCGTGACGCTCTGGGGCGTTTTGCTGCTGAGCTTGAACTTCTTCATCAGCACCTTCATGTCGAGGGTGTTTTCGAGGTGGAAGTCGTAGGTGTCTGCCGGGACGAAGTGCACGTTGCTGTTGGTGATGGCCGGGTTGTGCAGGATGCAGTCCAGGTTCATCTTGGCCGTGCGGCTGCCGGGGGCGCTGGGCTTGACGTGGAGCAGATCGGTGCGGCCCACCAGTTCGTCGATGGTGCGGACGCCGAGCTTGGCCATGTACTCCCGCAGCTCTTGGGCCACGAAGGTCAGGTAGTTGATGATGTATTCGGGCTTGCCCCGGAAGTGCTTGCGCAGTTCGGGGTTCTGGGTGCAGATGCCCATGGGGCAGGTGTCCAGATTGCAGACGCGCATCATGACGCAGCCCTCGCACATCAGCAGGGTGGTGCCGAAGCCGAACTCCTCTGCGCCCAGCATACAGCTGATGGCGACATCGCGGCCGGAGAGCAGCTTGGAGTCGCTCTCGATGCGGACACGGCTGCGCAGGCCGTTCAGGATCAGGGTCTGGTGGGTCTCGGCGATGCCCAGCTCCCAGGGCAGACCGGCGTTCTTGATGGAGGTGCGGGGGGCAGCACCGGTGCCGCCGTCGTAGCCGGAGACCAGGATGACCTGTGCGCCGCCCTTGGCAACACCGGCAGCAATGGTGCCGACACCGGCCTCACTGACCAGCTTTACGTTGATGTTGGCGTGACGGTTGGCGTTCTTCAGGTCATAGATCAGCTCAGCCAGATCCTCGATGGAGTAGATGTCGTGGTGGGGCGGGGGAGAGATGAGGCCCACACCGGTGGTGCTGTGGCGGGTCTTGGCGATCCAGGGATACACCTTGGCACCGGGCAGGTTGCCGCCTTCGCCGGGCTTTGCACCCTGCGCCAGCTTGATCTGGATCTCCTCGGCAGAGACGAGGTATTTGCTCGTGACGCCGAAGCGGGCAGAGGCCACCTGCTTGATCTTGGAATTGCTCTCGCTGTGGTAGCGGCCTTCGGGTTCACCGCCCTCGCCGGTGTTGCTGCGGCCGCCCAGGCGGTTCAGCGCGATGGCAATGGTCTCGTGGGCCTCGCTGCTCAGAGCGCCGTAGCTCATGGCCGCGGCCTTGAACCGCTTGACGATGGACGACACCGGCTCGACCTCCTCGATGGGTACGCCGCCGTTGGGGTCGTAGTTGAAATCGAGCAGGCTGCGCAGATGCATACCCTCCTCGCCCATGTTGTCCACCGTGCGGGTGAAGTCCTTGAAGGCCTTATAGTCGTTGGTCCAGCAGGCTTTCTGGAACAGGTGGATGGTCTGCGGGTTGAACAGATGCTCTTCCTTGCCGCTGCGGAACTTGTGGGCACCGCCGTCGGAAAGCTCCATATTGATGTCCAGCCCCAGCGGGTCGAAGGCCGCGTTGTGCTGGGCTTCGACGTCGGCCTGGATGTCTTCCAGACCGATGCCGCCCACACGGCTGACCGTACCGGTGAAGTATTTGTCGATGACGTCCTTCGAGATGCCGACTGCCTCAAAGATCTGGCTGCTCTGGTAGCTCTGGATGGTGGAGATGCCCATCTTGGAGGCAATTTTCACGATGCCGCTCAGGATGGCCTTGTTGTAGTCGTCCACGGCGGCGTAGTAGTCCTTGTCGAGCAGGCCCTGGTCGATGAGCTGGCCGATGGTCTCGTGGGCCAGATACGGGTTGACGGCGCAGGCACCGTAGCCCAGCAGGGTGGCAAAGTGGTGCACCTCGTGCGGCTCGGCGCTTTCCAGAATGAGGGCCAGCGCGGTGCTCTTCTTGGTGCGGATGAGGTACTGCGAGACGGCCGACACGGCCAGCAGGCTGGGGATGGAGACATGGTATTCGTCGATGTCCCGGTCGGACAGGATGATGATGTTGGCACCGTCCTTATATGCGCGGTCCACTTCCAGGAAGACGCGGTCGATGGCCTTTTCCAGGCTGGTATTCTTGTAGTAGTTGATGGAAACGGTCGCGACCTTGAAGCCCGGCACGTTCATGTATTTGATCTTGAGCAGGTCGGTGGAGGTCAGAATGGGGTTGTGGACCTTGAGCACCTTGCAGTTTTCGGGCTTGTCTTCCAGCAGGTTGCCATGGGCACCCACGTAGACGCTGGTGGAGGTGACGACTTTCTCGCGGATGGCGTCGATGGGCGGGTTAGTCACCTGTGCGAACCGCTGCTTGAAGTAGTTGAACAGCGGCGGGTGCTGGCCGCTCAGCACGGCCAGCGGGGTGTCGGTGCCCATTGCGCCGGAAGGCTCTGCGCCCAGCCGGGCCATGGGGAGGATGAGGTCCTTGACCTCTTCGTACTTGTAACCGAACACCTTTTGCAGGCGGGTCAGCTCCTCGCCGGTGTAGCTGGGCACCTTGATGTTGGGGATCTTCAGGCTCTTGAGCTGGACCAGATTGCGGTCGATCCACTCGCCGTAGGGCTCGCGGCTGGCGTAGTATTCCTTCAGCTTCTCGTCATCGACGACCTCACCTTTGACGGTATCCACCAGCAGCATCTTGCCGGGGCGCAGGCGGTCTTTCTTCTCGATGTCGGCGGGGTCGCAGGGGAGGACGCCCACCTCAGAAGAAAGGATCATCCGGCCGTCCTTGGTGATGTAGTAGCGGCTGGGGCGCAGGCCGTTGCGGTCCAGCACAGCGCCCATCACGTCACCATCCGAGAAGAGGATGGCAGCGGGGCCGTCCCAAGGCTCCAGCATGGTGGCGTAATACTGGTAGAAATCGCGCTTTTTCTGGCTGATGTGCTTGTTGTTCTCCCACGGCTCCGGGATGGTGATCATCACGGCCAGGGGCAGGTCCATGCCGTTCATCACCATGAACTCCAGCGCGTTGTCCAGCATGGCGGAGTCGGAGCCGGAGGTGTTGATGATCGGCAGGATCTTGTTCATATCCTCCTGCATGATGGGGCTGGCGATGGACTCCTCACGGGCCAGCATCGCGTCAGTGTTGCCCTTGATGGTGTTGATCTCGCCGTTGTGCAGGATAAAGCGGTTCGGGTGGGCGCGCATCCAGCTGGGGTTCGTGTTGGTGGAGAAGCGGCTGTGCACCATGCCGATGGCGGATTCATAGTCTTCGTCCTGCAAATCGAGGTAGAACAGGCGCAGATCGTGGACCAGGAACATGCCCTTGTACACGATGGTGCGGCTGGACAGGCTGGGCACATAGGTGCCGTTGCTGGCCTGCTCGAACACGCGGCGGACGATGTAGAGCTTACGGTCAAAGTCGATGCCCTTGCTCACCTTGGCGGGCTTTTTGATGAAGCACTGCCAGATGGCGGGCATACAGTCGCGGGCTTTCTGGCCCACGGCGTCGGGGTTCACGGGAACCTCGCGCCAAGAGAGGAACTCCAGCCCCTCCTTGCGGGTGACGAGCTCGAACAGCTTCATGGCCTGAGCACGCAGGTGTTCGTTCTGCGGAAAGAAGAACATGCCAACGCCATATTCGCGCTCGTTGCCGAGGCTGACGTTCATCTCTTCCGCGACTTTGGAGAAGAACTTGTGGCTGATCTGCAGCATGATGCCCACGCCGTCGCCGGTCTTGCCCTCAGCGTCCTTGCCGGCGCGGTGCTCCAGCCGCTCGACGATGGACAGTGCATCGCTGACGGTCTGGTGGCTCTTGCGGCCCTTGATGTCCACCACAGCGCCGATGCCGCAGGCGTCGTGCTCAAACTGGGGGTCATACAGGCCGAGGGGCGTGGAGTTTTCCGTATAATGTTCCATTGCCTTTCCCATCCTTGTCGTAAAATCAAAATCCTCACCACTGCGGCACATTCCGCAGCGTCTGACACGGAAAAACAAAAAAGACGCCCCAAAGGGGCAGACTCTGCCCCTTTGGAACGCCTTTGTTCCGGTACCTATAATTATACTGAACGCTGAAAATTTTTCAAGCGACAGTTGCACCAAACGTGAAAGCACAATCGCAGCGCATCTTGTGCGGTTTGATGATGAGATGAAGCGGATTCATCCTTCGCCCAAAATCGCTTTCAGGTCCTGCTCCGGTGTCGTGACGGCCATCAGATCGTACTTTTCCTGCAAAACGCGCACCACGCCCGGCGAGAGGAAGGCGGGCAGGGTAGGGCCGAGCCGGATGTTCCGGATGCCCAGCGCCAGCAGTGCGATGAGGATGCAGACGGCCTTCTGCTCGAACCAGCAGAGCACCAGCGAGAGCGGCAGGTCGTTGACGCCGCACTGGAACGCATCGGCCAGCGCCAGCGCGATCTGAATGGCGCTGTATGCGTCGTTGCACTGGCCCACATCGAGGATGCGGGGCAGGCCCGCCACGGTGCCGAGATCCAGGTCGTTCAGGCGGAATTTGCCGCAGGCCAGCGTCAGGATCACGGTGTCGGGCGGGGTGAGCTTGGCGAACTCGGTGTAGTAGCGGCGGGAAGGCCGGGTGCCGTCACAGCCGCCCACCAGGAAGAAATGGCGGATCTGCCCGCTTTTCACGGCCGCAACGATCTCATTGGCGTGGGAGAGCACAGCGCTCCGCGCAAAGCCGGTCACGACGCTGCGCCCGCCGTTGATGCCGGGCATGGCGGTGTCTTTCGGGTAGCCCCCCAGTTCCAGTGCTTTGGCAATGACGGGGGAGAAATCCCGCTCTGGCCCGATGTGCGGGACGCCGGGATAGGACACCACCGAGGTGGTGAACACCCGGTCGGCGTAGCTCTCCCGCAGGGGCATGATGCAGTTGGTGGTGAAGAGGATCGGGGCCGGGATGTCCTCAAATTCCCGCTGCTGGTTCTGCCAGGCTGTGCCGAAGTTGCCCTTCAGATGCGGGTACTTCTGCTTCAGCTCCGGGTAGCCGTGGGCGGGGAGCATTTCCGAGTGGGTGTAGACGTGGATGCCTTTGCCCGCCGTCTGCTCCAGCAGGCACTTCATGTCGTAGAGGTCGTGGCCGGAAATGACGATGAACGGCCCTTTCTCGATGACGAGCGGCACCTCCACCGGCTCCGGCTGGCCGAAGGCCCCGGTGTTAGCGGCGTCCAGCAGCTCCATGCAGCGGTAGCTGGCCTTGCCGGTCTTCTGCACCAGTGCCCAGAGGGTGTCGATGGAGCATTCGCTGCCAACGGCCTGCAATGCTTCGCAGAAGAAGCGGTCCAGCTCCGGGTCGATGCGGCCCAGCACCCGCGCATGGTAATTGTACGCTGCCATGCCGCGCAGGCTGAACAGGACGAACGATTTCAGACTGCGGATGTCCTCGTCCGGCTCGTGCCAGAGGTTTGCCATGTCGTAGTCGAACCCGATGCCGGGGCAGGCCGCATGGATGCTCTCGGTCAGCTGGTCCACGGTCTGCGGGTCGAAGTTCACGTTGGTGATGGTGGTGAACAGCCCTTCCATCAGCAGCAGTGCCTGTTCCGGGGCGGGGGCCCGCCCCTCGCCGATGAGCTGGCTGGCGTAGGAGATGAGTGCGCCGGTCAGGCGGTCCTGCGCCGCTGCCGTGTCCGCGCTTTTGCCGCAGACACCGGCCTTACCGGTACAGGCAGTGCAGTGCGCCGCCTGCTCGCATTGAAAACAAAACATCTGTTCGTCCATTTCAGAACCCTCTCTTCGCTTGATGTGGTCAGTATGGACGGGTTGGCGGGGCTTTATACAGGCCGCACGAGGGGAGTTTTCTCGGCGAGTATCCGAGGTGGGGCCCCGCTTGCGGGGCGGGCATGGAATGCCCGTTGACTCGCCGGGAAAAGCTCCCGGCGATGCGGCCAGCGAATAGATACAAAAAGAGCCGCGCTCTTGCGAACGCAGCTCTTGAAAATGCTTTGGAACAATTAGTAGGTGATGCCCTGTGCCATCATGGCGGTAGCGACCTTCAGGAAACCGGCACAGTTTGCACCGACCATCAGGTTGCCCTCGGAACCAGCGGCAACGGAAGCGTCATAGGAAGCGTGGAAAATGCCCTCCATGATGCCCTTCAGCTTTGCATCGACCTCTTCGAAGGTCCAGCTCAGGCGCTCGGAGTTCTGGCTCATCTCCAGGCCGGAGGTGGCCACGCCGCCGGCGTTGGCAGCCTTTGCGGGTCCGTACAGAACGCCGTTTGCCAGATAGACCTCGATGGCCTCCGGGGTGCTGGGCATGTTGGCGCCTTCGCAGACGACGGTGCAGCCGTTCTTGACCAGAGCCTCAGCGGACTCCTTGTTGATCTCGTTCTGGGTCGCGCAGGGCAGGGCGATGTCGCAGGGGACAGTCCAGACCTTGCTGCAATCGGCCACGTAGGTTGCACCCTCGTGGGTCTCAGCGTACTCCTTGATGCGGCCGCGGCGGACTTCCTTCAGGTCCTTGACGTAAGCCAGGTCGATGCCGTTGGGGTCATAGACGTAGCCATTGGAATCGGACATGGTGACGACCTTGCCGCCCAGCTGGGTGGCCTTCTGGCAGGCATAGATGGCGACATTGCCGGAACCGGAGATGACCACGGTCTTGCCGGCAAAGCTGTCGTTGCGCATGCACTTCAGAGCCTCGGCGGTGAAGTAGCACAGGCCGTAGCCGGTTGCCTCAGTGCGGGCCAGAGAACCACCGAAGGTCAGGCCCTTGCCGGTGAGCATGCCGCCCTGGAAGCTGTTGGTCAGGCGCTTGTACTGGCCGAACAGGTAGCCGACCTCACGGCCGCCGACGCCAATGTCACCGGCGGGGCAGTCCACGAACTGGCCGATGTGGCGGTACAGCTCAGTCATGAAGCTCTGGCAGAAGCGCATGACTTCCATGTCGCTCTTGCCCTTGGGGTTGAAGTCCGAGCCGCCCTTGCCGCCGCCCATGGGCAGGGTAGTCAGGCTGTTCTTGAAGGTCTGCTCAAAGCCCAGGAACTTCAGGATGCCCTGGTTGACAGAGGGATGGAAACGCAGACCGCCCTTGTAGGGGCCGATGGCGCTGTTGAACTGCACACGGTAGCCGCGATTGACCTGGACCTTGCCTTCGTCATCGACCCAGGGCACACGGAAGCTGATGACACGCTCCGGCTCGACCAGACGCTCGATCAGAGCGGCCTTCTCATATTCGGGGTGCTTCTCCACGACGGGCTGGATGCTCTCCAGCACCTCGCGGACAGCCTGCAGAAATTCGGGCTCATTGGCATTGCGCTGAGCCAGACCATCGTAAACACGCTTCAGGTATTCATTCGTCAACATAATCGAATACTCCTTTTCCCAGTATACTTTCACCGGTTCTGCCAAACAACTTGCAGAACACTTTATCATTATAAAGCTTTCTGTGGCGATTTACAAGAGAAGCGGAGCAGAAAATCTTTCAAAAAAACAGAAGAAAAGATGAACCCGCTTCACAAAAACATCCGGCCGCTGCAAAAACGGCGCAGCAGCTTCTATTTTGCGGCAGACCGGCACCAAAAAAGAATGCCTTTTGCGGGGGAAAAGGCCCGGCGCAAAAGGCAGAGAAACCAACGTGTTTACTTCTTCAGCAGCTTCTCGCAGGCATCGGCGGCACCTTCCAGGTACTCGCCGCCGTAGGTCTCGATCATGCCGGCATCGGAGAGGGCGGCCAGCTGCGGATCGATGGGGCACTTGGCCAGAACGGGCAGGTGGTGCTTTGCAGCGACCTCGTCCACATGGCTGTTGCCGAACACACTGATGTGCTTGCCGCAGTCGGGGCAGACGATGTAGCTCATGTTCTCGACGATGCCGAGCATGGGCACCTTCATCATCTCGGCCATGTTGACGGCCTTGGCCACGATCATGCTGACCAGCTCCTGCGGGCTTGCCACGACGACGATGCCGTCCACCGGCAGGCTCTGGAAGACGGTCAGGGGCACATCACCGGTTCCCGGAGGCATGTCCACGAACAGGAAATCGACGTCCTTCCAGACCACATCGGTCCAGAACTGCTTCACCGCACCGGCGATGACGGGGCCGCGCCAGACGACGGGGTCCTCTTCGTTCTCCACCAGCAGGTTGATGCTCATCACGTCGATGCCCATCCGGCTCTGGATGGGCCAGCAGCCCTTCTCGTCGGCCATGGCACGGCCATGGATGCCGAACAGCTTGGGAATGGACGGGCCGGTGATGTCGGCGTCCAGAATGCCGCAGTGGTAGCCGCGGCGGGCCATGGCACAGGCCAGCAGGGCGCTGGTCATGCTCTTGCCGACGCCGCCCTTGCCGGATACGACGCCGATGACCTTCTTGACGCTGCTGTTGGGGTTGGGGGCATCATGCTGCGGGGCAGCCTCGCGGGAAGAACATGCTGCGCTGCAGGTAGAGCAGTCATGGGTGCATTCTTCGCTCATACTCTCATAAGGCCGGTCCGGGTGGGATGCGGCCTTTCCTCCTTCGTTGATGTTTGGGAAAAATCTCTTGACCGGCTCCTATCATACCATAAAACCAGAAGAGAAACAACCCACACGGCGGCTCATATTTTGCAAAGTGGTGCCCATATAATAAAAGGAAGAAGGGGAGGTGCGGCGATGCGTCCGAGCTACCTGAAGAACGCGGCCCTGCTCACGGGGGCGGATGTGGTGCTCCGGCTGGCCGGGATGGGGCTGCGCATCTGGCTGGCCAATGCGCTGGGCGGCGAGGGGATGGGCCTGTACCAGCTGGTGCTGGCGGTGTACTCGCTCTTCGTCACGCTGGCGACGTCCGGCGTCTCGGTGGCGGCCACCCGCCTGATGGCCGAGGAGCTGAGCCGCAGCCGGGCCGAGGCCCGCGGGATGCTGCTCCGTCTGCTGGGGGCGGCGTTGCTGCTGGGCAGCGCTGCGTGGGCGGGGCAGTTCGGTCTGGCGGAGTTGGCCGCTGCGTGGTGGCTGGGCGATGTCCGCGCCACCGGTGCGCTGCGGGCGGCGGCATTCGGCCTGCCCTGGATGGCGGTCTCGGCGGTGCTGCGCGGCTTTTTCATTGCCCGGCGGCAGGTCGGCCCCAACGTGGTGAGCCAGCTCGTGGAGCAGACGGTCCGCATCTCGGCCATCTGGTTCGCGCTGGAATGGGGCGGTGCGCTGGACGTGGGCGGCAAGTGCACGGCCGTTCTGGCGGCAACGGCCTTCAGCGAGACGGTCTCGGCCTGCCTGATGCTTCTGTTTTACCGGCGGGAGGCGGTGTCCGCATTCGGTGCGGGCCCGGCCCGACGCCCCATGGACCCGGCAAAGCGCCTGTGGGAGATCCTCTGGCCCGTGGAGGGCGGGCGCTGCCTTGCCAGCGCGCTCCACACGGCGGAGAACATGCTGGTGCCCGCCTGCCTGACGGTCTATCTGCTGGATGCCGGGGGCCGCAGTGCCGCCGTGGCCCAGTATGGAAATCTGAAGGGGATGGCCCTGCCTCTGCTGACCTTTCCGTTTGGGCTGCTGGGGAGCCTGTCCGTTCTGCTGATGCCGGAGATCACGCAGGCGCATATCCGGGGCGAGACGGGGCGGCTTTCGGCGCTGCTGGACCGGATGCTCCGGCTCACGGGCTACTTCTCCGCGCTGGCGGGGGCGGTGTTCTGGGTGTGGGGAGCGGCGGCTGCCCGGCTGTTCTACGGGCCGGACGGGGCCGAGGCAGGCTTCTATCTGACCGTGCTCGGCCCGGCGATGCCGCTGATGTATCTGGAAAGCATGGTGGACGGTGCCATGAAGGGGGTAGGGGAGCAGAAGGCCGTGTTCCGGTACAGCCTGTGGGATGCCGTGCTGCGCATCGTGGGGGTGGTGGTGCTGTTGCCCCGGTTCGGGATGAAAGGTTTCCTGTTCGTCATCCTGCTGTCCAGCGTATATACCTGCCTGGCCAACACGGCCCGCCTGCTGCGGGTCAGCGAGATGCGTCCGGCGCTGATGCGCTGGCTGGGGGCACCGCTGCTGGCGGCGGGCGTGTCGGCCGGGGCGGGGGTGTTTCTCCGGGAAATGCTGTCCGGCTGGCAGGCCGGGGAGATGCCGGAGCAGCTGGCGGCGCTGTGCATCGGCTGCTGCGGCATGGGGCTGGCGGGGCTGGCCGCCGCCTGGCCGCTGGGTCTGGGGGCCGAGGTGCGGGCCGCGCTCCACCCGAACCGGGCCCGGCAGAAGGCGAAAAAAGCGTGAAATCGACCCGGACGATGAAATCTTCTGGACACCGGGGCACGAAACGAGTATAATACAATGGATACCATGGCGCAGCAGGCTCTCTCCCCGCTGGCCTGGAAAATGAACCGGCGCAGAACGAGCGCCGAAGATAAAGAGGATTTTCTGTGAAGAATATCAAAAAAATTACGCCGCAGGTCGGGCTGCGCCGGACGTTTCTGGTGGTGCTGGATGCGGCGCTGATCCTGTTCAGCTTTTATTTTGCACTGCTGCTCCGCGCAGACGGTGCGGTGGAAGCAGCCTGGTGGCCCCACAACCGGGCCCTGCTGTATGAGAACCTGCCCTGGATCACGGCGCTCTATCTGATCAGCTTTCTGGTGGGCGGGCTGTACTCCATCTTGTGGAAATACGCGGGCGAGCGCGACCTGATCCGTCTGGCGGGCATGATCGCAGTGCCCACGGCAGTGGTCTACTTCGTGAACCATGGCCTCATCCATGGCGTGTTGTTCGACTCGGCCAACGCGATGGCGGCGGTGCTCATCTTCCTGCTGGTGGGCGGGAGCCGCCTTGCCTGGCGGCTGTTCCTGAACCACCCCATCGGCGAGCGGGTGCGCGGTGTTCCGTCCAAGGACCCGAACCGCCCGGTGCTGATCGTGGGCGCAGGCGAGGCCGGTGCGTGGGCGATCAACGTCTGCAAATCCAACGAGAGCTACGGCCACCCGGTCGCGGCTGTGGACGATGACCCGGCCAAGTTCGGCCAGACCATCCACGGCGTCCCGGTGCGGGGCACACTGGAGCAGATCCCGCAGGTCTGTGAGAGATACAACATCCACAGCATCATCATCGCCATCCCGACGCTGCAGGGCAGCCGACTGAACCATGTCATTGACCTCTGCGTCTCCACCCACTGTGCGGTCCAGATCCTGAGCGACCCGCAGCTGGTGGGCACCGGTGCGCCGCAGCAGAATGCGTTCCGCGAGCTGAACACCGCCGATTTCCTCTCCCGCGAGGAAGTTACGCTGGACATGGAGCAGATCTCCGGCTACCTGACCGGCAAGACCGTCCTCGTCACGGGCGGCGGCGGCTCCATCGGCAGCGAACTCTGCCGTCAGGTGATGCGCTTTCAGCCCGGCAAACTGCTCATCTTTGATATCTACGAGAACTGCGCCTACGAGCTGCTGATGGAGCTGCAGCAGAAGTATGGCCGGGACATCCCGGTCACGGTGCTCATCGGCTCCATCCGCGACAAAAAGCGTCTGGACGAGGTATTCGAGACGTATCATCCAACGGTGGTCTTCCACGCGGCGGCGCACAAGCATGTGCCGCTGATGGAGGTCAGCCCGGCGGAGGCCGTCAAGAACAACGTGCTGGGCACGAAGAATCTGCTCACCAGTGCCAGCGAGCACGGCGTGGAGCGGTTCGTCCAGCTCTCCACGGATAAGGCTGTCAACCCCACCAGCGTCATGGGCTGCACCAAGCGCATCTGTGAGATGCTCATCCAGACCTTTGCGGGCAACACCGACATGAAGTGCGTGGCGGTCCGCTTCGGCAATGTGCTGGGCAGCCACGGCAGTGTCATCCCGCTGTTTGAGGCGCAGATCAAAAAGGGCGGCCCCGTCACCCTGACGGACCCCAACATCGAACGCTATTTCATGACCATCCCGGAGGCAGCCCAGCTGGTGCTGCAGGCCGGTGCCCTGGCCGAGAGCGGCAGCATCTATGTTCTGGATATGGGCGAGCCGGTCAAGATCATCGACCTGGCCAAACAGCTCATCCGCTTCTACGGCTACGAGCCGGGCGTGAACATGGAGATCAAGGTCGTGGGCCTGCGCCCCGGCGAGAAGCTCTATGAGGAGCTGATGATGGACGAGGAGCAGGACAAGATGCGCCGCACCGAGCACAACAAGATCTTCGTTGCGCCGCCGAAGGACATCGACCTGGCCCGGTTCTACACGCAGCTGCAGGATCTGAGCGCGGCAGCGGCCCACAACGACGAGGGCGTTGTGAAGCAGCTGGCCGAGATGATCCCGACGTTCACGCCCACCCGCGGCAACCTCAAGACCTGATACCGCACCGACGTGTCGGTGACACTATAAAATGTGAGGGAAGTATATTATGGAAAAGAAACCGTTTCTGACCGAAGCGCAGGCCCAGGAGATCCTCCAGGACGTGCCCACCCCGTTCCATGTCTACGATGAAAAGGGCATCCGCGAGAATGCCCGCCGCATCAACAAGGCGTTCAGCTGGAACAAGGGCTTCCGCGAGTATTTCGCCGTCAAGGCGCTGCCCAACCCGGTCATCCTGCAGATTTTGAAGGAAGAGGGCTGCGGTGTGGACTGCTCCTCCCTGACCGAGCTGATGCTCAGCGAAGTCTGCGGCTTTACCGGCAGCGACATCATGTTCTCCTCCAATCAGACCCCGGTCGAGGACATGAAGAAAGCCTACGAGCTGGGTGCCTACATCAACCTCGATGACGCCACCATGGTGGACTTCCTCGACCGTGTGGCCGGTGTGCCGGAGAACATCTTCTGCCGCTACAATCCGGGCGGAACGTTCCAGCTGGGCGAGAGCGAAGAAGGCTTCCAGGTCATGGACAAGCCCGGTGATGCCAAGTACGGCATGACCGAGGAGCAGATGATCGAGAGCTACAAGAAGCTGATGCAGAAGGGCGCAAAGAACTTCGGCGTCCACGCCTTCCTGGCCTCCAACACCATCTCCGACGCCTACTATCCGGAGCTGGCCGGCATCCTGTTCCAGCTGGCGGTCCGCGTCCAGAAGGCTACCGGTGCGCACATCGCCTACATCAACCTGTCCGGCGGCGTGGGCATCCCGTACCGCCCCGACCAGACCGAGAACGACATCATGGCCATCGGCGAGGGCGTCCGCAAGAAGTTTGAGGAGATCCTGGTGCCTGCCGGTATGGGCGATGTCGCCATCTTCACCGAGATGGGCCGCTTCACCACCGGCCCCTACGGCGCGCTGGTGGCCACGGCCATCCACGAAAAGCACATCTACAAGGAGTACATCGGTCTGGATGCCTGCGCGGCCAACCTGATACGCCCGGCCATGTACGGCGCTTACCACCACATCACCGTGCTGGGCAAGGAACATGCGCCCTGCGACCACAAGTATGACGTGGTCGGCGGCCTGTGCGAAAACAACGACAAGTTCGCCATCGACCGGATGCTGCCCAAGATCGACATCGGCGACCTGGTCTATATCCACGACACCGGTGCCCACGGTTCGGCCATGGGCTACAACTACAACGGCAAACTGTGGTGCGCTGAAGTGCTGCTCTGTGAGGACGGCTCCCACCGTCTCATCCGCCGTGCCGAGACCCCGCGCGACTACTTCGCAACGCTGGACTTCCTGCCCTTCATGAAGCCGCTGTTCGAGGGCTACGACGACTAAACTGGAACGAGGTACGCTATGTTTTTCGGATTTCAACTGACCTGCGGTCTGATGATGGTCTTTTACGGCTACACGGTCATGAAGAACCCTCGCGTCTGGGGTGAACAGGGCCGCCGGGCCGTCAAGGCGGAACATTTCGACGAATACTGCCGACAGAACGGCCTGTTTTTCCTGAAGGCGGGCTGCATCATGTCGGTCATCGCTGCGCTGGACGCCCTGTTCACGCTGGATGCAGTGCTGTACGTGCTGCTGTATCTGTTCGGTCTGGCGTTCTCATTCTATCCGCTGGTCAAATGGTGCCGCGAGAACGAGGGCTTCTCCTGGCCCTGGCCCCGCGTCGAAAGCGAGAAAAAGCGCATCCGGAAACTCCGCGCCGAGCAGGAACAGCAGAGGTCGAAGACGGAAGAAAAGTGAACACCGGGGATAAAACGTGAAATCCTCGTGAAACCGCTGTACGCGAAGCGCAAAAACTTCGCTGTGCGGCGGTTTCGTGTGTTCGGACAAAAGTTTCGTCTCTTGACAGATTTTTCCGCAGCCTCTATAATGGGTACAAATGGACCCCTCTCGAACGATCATTTGGAGGTAAAGAAAAAATGATGACTTATCCCAACAGCTACGCACTCCTCAGCGAAGAGGAATTGGAATATACGACCGGCGGCGCACTCGACGCGGAAACGGTCGGCAACTGGATCTCGACGGCAATGAACGTGACCATGGGCGTGCTTGCCATCGTGAACGTTGTGAATGCCATCAAGAAAGGCCAGATCAGCAGTGTGCTGGCGTCGGCACTTGGCACCGGTGCGGGTCTGCTGGCCTATGTGAACATTGCGAACATCGGCGCTGTTGCAGCGCAGGTGCAGAAGCAGCATCCGGAGCAGTACCCCGAAGAAGAGGGCACCATCAACGGCAACCTCATGATCGACTCGGCCAAGATCTACTTCAGCTCGCTGGGCGGTGCACTGCTCGGCGTCGCCAACGTGGGCGCAGCAGCAGGCGCTCTGTATTTCTCCTTCGTCTGAGTGCATAAAAATCAGGGGGCCGCGCAGAAACAAATGCGCGGCCCCTTTTTTGCATGAACAAAACAAATAAAAAGAGCCCAAGTCCAAATGACCTGAGCTCTTTTTGTCTGCATGGAGCGGGCAATGGGAATCGAACCCACCTCCTCAGCTTGGAAGGCTGATATAC
>OMCG01001209.1_pt1 | contig 15984 bp, 14 predicted proteins | sample 1674071 | NCBI WGS metagenome assembly OMCG01 (sample SAMEA103958139, study PRJEB25191) | human gut metagenome | biome: human-associated habitat [ENVO:00009003]; feature: intestine environment [ENVO:2100002]; material: feces | place: Germany | collected 2013/2015 | reverse complement strand
TCAAGTACAAGAGCAAGATGAAGGAGTATTACCAGAAGGCCGGCATCGCCACCGCCCGTTACCACATGGTGGACGACCTGGAAAGCTGCAGGAAGTTCATCGACGAGGTGGGCTATCCGGTGGTGGTCAAGCCGGACAACGGCGTGGGGGCCAACAACACCTACAAGCTCTCCTCTGACGAAGACCTGGAGTTCTTCATGGACCACAAGAACGACGAGGTGTACATCATGGAGGAGTACGTCAGAGGCTACGTGCAGACCTTCGATGCCATTGTGGATTCCAAGGGTCAGCCCCTGTTTGAGAGCGGCAATATCACCCCCGAATCCATTATGGACATCGTCAACGACAACCGGGACTCCACCTATTACCTGGTGAAGAACGTGCCGGAGAACATCCGCTCCGCAGGCCTGCGGACTGTCAAGGCCTTCGGCGTGAAGAGCCGGTTCATCCACCTGGAGTTCTTCGTACTCAGCGAGGACCAGGCGGGGCTGGGCAAGAAGGGCGATGTACTGGGCCTGGAGGTGAATATGCGCCCCGCCGGCGGCTACACCCCGGACATGTACAACTACAGCCAGGAGACCGATGTATATAAGATCTGGGCGGATATGGTCTGCTTCGACAAAAACACCAAGCCCATCGGTGCCCACCACTACTGCGCCTTCTACGGCCGCCGGGACGGCACCCACTACAAGCTGGACGACTACGAAATCATGATGAAGTATGCAGGCCATATCGTGATGAACGGCCGCATTCCCGACGCCCTGTCCGGGGCCATGGCCAATCAGATGTACGTTGGCCGATTCGATACGGAAGAGGAAATGAACGCATTCTACCACGATCTGGCAGAGCACTTTTAATCAAAGGAGAACCCATTGAACGAACGACTATTCCGGATTCTTCTGGAATCCTTCCCCAAAATTTTGCTGCCGGGGCTGACCATGACCATCCCCCTAACGGTGATCTCCTTCTCTCTGGCCCTGGTCATCGCCGTGGTTACGGCCATTGTCCAGTTTGCCAATGTGAAGGTGCTCAAGCAGATTGCCCGGTTTTACATCTGGGTAGTCCGGGGCACCCCGCTGCTGGTGCAGCTGTATGTGATTTTTTACGGCCTGCCGAACCTGGGCATCATGCTGGAGCCCTTTCCCTCGGCGGTGCTGGTGTTCTCCATCAACGAGGGGGCCTACTGCGCCGAGACCATCCGGGCGGCCCTGGAATCCGTGCCCAAGGGGCAGCTGGAGGCGGGCTACTGCGTGGGCATGAGCTATATGCAGATCATGCGCCGCATTCTGCTGCCCCAGGCCATGCGCACGGCCTTCCCCTCCCTGTCCAACAACCTGATCTCCATGGTGAAGGACACCTCTCTTGCCGCCAACATCACGGTGATGGAGATGTTCATGGTAACCCAGCGCATCGCCTCCCGGTACTATGAGCATCTGGCGCTGTACATCGAAGTCGCCCTCATCTATCTGCTGTTCTGCACGGTGCTGACCAAGCTGCAGAGCTGGGGCGAAAAGAAACTGAGTTCTTACGGGGCGGTGTGAGTATGGCAATGCTGGAAATCAAGAATATTCACAAGGCCTTCGATGGGCTGGATGTGCTGAGGGGCGTAAACCTGTCCGTGGAAAAGGGCGATGTGGTGGCCATTCTGGGCAAAAGCGGCTCGGGAAAGACCACCCTGCTTCGCTGCATCAACTTTCTGGAAACCGCCGACGACGGGGAGCTGGTCTTCGACGGGGAGACGGTGCCTCTGCACAATGCCTCCAAGCGCGACATTGCCCGCATCCGGAAGAAGACCGCCTTTGTCTTCCAGAACTACAATCTGTTCCGGAACAAGACGGCCCTGCAAAACGTCACCGAGGGGCTGATCGTGGCCCGGAAAATGCCCAAGGCCCAGGCCGAGGAGATCGGCATGAAGATGCTGCAAAAGGTGGGCATGGCGGACAGAGCCTCTGCCTATCCCAGCCAGCTTTCCGGCGGGCAGCAGCAGCGCGTGGCAATCGCCAGAGGTCTGGCCACAGACCCGGAGATCATCCTCTTCGATGAGCCCACCTCGGCCCTCGACCCGGAGCTCACCGGGGAGGTGCTGGCCGTCATGCGGCAGCTGGCCCAGGAGGGCATGACCATGCTGGTGGTGACCCACGAGATGAATTTTGCCAAGAATGTGTCGTCCAAGGTGGTTTTCATGGAGGACGGCGTGATTTTGGAAGAGAGCAAGCCGGAGGATTTCTTCCGGCAACCCAAGCAGGAGCGCTCCCGGGCCTTCCTGCGCACCATTCTGGGAGAAGAAGCTCCCAAACAGGAGGAAACACTATGAAAAAATGGATTCGTATGACCGCTCTGGCTCTGGCCGCCCTTCTGGCCCTGGCCGGCTGCGGCAAGAAGCAGGAACCGGCCGGCGACCGCCTGGCCCAGATTCAGCAGAAGGGCGAGCTGGTCATCGCCATGGAGGGCAACTGGGCGCCCTGGTCCTTCCACGATGACAGCGACGCTCTGGTAGGCTACGATGTGGAAGTGGGCAAGGCCATTGCCGAGAAGCTGGGCGTGAAGGCCACCTTCGTAGAGGGCGAGTGGGACGGCCTTCTCGCCGGTGTGGAGGCCGGACGGTACGACATGGTCATCAACGGCGTGGACATCACCGACAGCCGGAAGGAGACCTATGACTTCTCCACCCCCTATGCCTACATCAAGACCGCCCTGGTGGTGGCCAAGGACAACGACACCATCCAATCCTTTGACGACCTGGCGGGCAAGACCACGGCCAACTCCATCGGCAGCACCTATATGGAGATGGCGGAAGCCTACGGCGCCACCTGCTCCGGCGTAGACACCCTGGACGAGACCATCCAGATGGTGCTCCAGGGCCGGGCAGACGCCACCCTGAACGCCAACGTCTCCTTCTTCGACTACCTGAGCCAGCACCCGGACGCCGCCATCAAGATCGTGGCCGAGTCTGAGGAGGCCAACGAGATCGCCATCCCCATGCAGAAGGGCGACGACACCGCCTCTCTCCGGGAGGCCGTCAACCAGGCCATCGAGGCCCTGCGCACCGAGGGCAAACTCTCCGAGCTGTCCAGCAAGTACTTCGGCGCGGATATCAGCAGTAAGTAAATTTCTCCGGACACCGGGGCTGCCGTTGGCAGCCCCGCGTTTTTTTGCCTTCTCCCCCCAGAAGCTGCCGCTTTACGAACGGGCGAGTTTATGATATGATAGCACCATCCCAAAGACAGAAAAGGAACCGATCCTATGAACAATAGATTTAAGTGCGCCTTCTCCCTGCTCCTTTCCGCGGCCCTGCTTTTCTCTCTGGCCGCCTGCGGCAGCAAACGGACCACCAAGGAAATCGAAAGCGTTGTCCTCGGCATTGACGTGGCCAAATACCAGGGCACCATCGATTGGCAGGCCCTGGCCGGGGCCGGGGTGAAGTTCGCCATGGTCCGCCTGGGCTACCGCACCGCCGAAGACGGGGTGATCGTGGAGGACAGCAATGCCCGCTACAATCTTCAGGAGGGCGCCCGAGCCGGAATCCCCATGGGGGCCTATTTCTTCTCCACCGCCATCAGCGAGGAGGAGGCCAAGGAGGAGGCTCACTGGGTTGCCGACCTGGTTGCCAAGTACCCCATCACCTACCCCATTGTCTACGACTGCGAGGGCTTTCTGGACAACCGGCAGAAGGACCTTTCCAACAGCGAGCGGACGGACATCGCCCTGGCCTTTCTGAAGGAGATCAAGCGATCGGGCTACGAGCCCATGTTCTACGGCTCCAAAAGCGAGCTGGAAAACGGCTGGGACATGGGCCGCATCGAAAAGCACTATAAGGTCTGGGTGGCCCAGTACCCGGATGCCCCCTACCCCGAGACCCCCATGTCCAGTTACCAGGGAAAGCACGCCATGTGGCAGTTTTCCAAGTCCGCACGGGTCGTGGGGCTGGAGCAGAGCGTGGATATGAACCTGGCCTATTTCGCCTATGACGGCATCGAGCCCCCGAAGGATTCCGAGCCCCCCGAGGAGGCCTTCCCAGACCCGGAGGCCCTGATGCGCTTCACGGAGTGCCAGGAGACGGTCACCGCCAAGGAAAAGACCAATCTGCGCTCCATCCCGGACCAGGGGGAGGACAGCCAGATTCTCTACACCCTGCTCAACGGAGAAACCGCCCTGCGGACCGCCACCAGCGACAGCGGCTGGTCCAGACTGGAGTATAACGGCACCGTGTGCTACGCCGTCACCAGCTATCTGGAGGCCCCGGACGGCACCGATCTGGAGCCGGACACCGGAGAGATCAAAACCCAGTTTGAAGCGGCAGACGACTGGGTGACCCCCAAGGAGAAGGTCAATCTCCGCTCCATCCCCTCGGTGGATGACCCCAGAAGCCAGGTCATCGCCACCATCACCAGCGCCGACAAGGTCCACCGCACCGGCCTCAACCGGGACGTAGGCTGGTCGAGGGTGGAATACGACGGCCAGACCCTGTACTGCGTGACCCAGTACCTGAATGAAAATCCCTGATAATATATGAGGTGTCCACATTGTAAAAGGGGGAAAAGCAAAATTGCAAAACATGAAAATAGATGCCAACGGAACTGAAATCCGAGTAATGGGCGATGTTGTGAATGAAGAAGCATATATTTCACTCACCGATATTGCAAAATACAAAAATCCAGACAACGCTTTTATTGTAGTAGCAAACTGGATGCGCAATCATTCAACAATTTCTTTTTTGGGCCTGTGGGAACAAATCCATAATCCTAATTTTAAACCTATCGAATTCGATAGGTTTAAAGCGGAGTCGGGAGACAACGCGTTCACGCTGACACCTCAGCAGTGGATAAAGGCAACAGACGCCATCGGTATTATATCGAAATCAGGACGGTATGGCGGTACCTATGCTCATACGGACATTGCTTTCGAATTTGCTTCGTGGATTTCACCGGAATTTAAGCTTTATATTATCAAGGATTATCAGCGTCTAAAGAAAGATGAAGCAAACCGTTTGGCGATTGGCTGGGATGCAAAGAGAGAGCTTTCAAAAATCAATTATCGCATTCATACAGATGCAGTAAAAGAGTTTCTGATTACGCCCACATTGTCCCCACAGGAGATGGCATATACATATGCTTCTGAGGCAGACATCTTAAATATGGCTTTGTTTGGAAAAACAGCATTACAGTGGCGGAACGAAAAAGGAATAAAAGGGAAAACGCCAAACATCAGAGATTTTGCTTCAGCAGAAGAATTGGTTGTACTTATCAACCTGGAAGATACAAATGCCGATTTGATAAGACAAGGCGTGCCTAAAATCGAGCGATTAAAAATATTACGAGCAAAAGCATACAGACAATTAGAGCTTTTGACGAAAAATCAGGATGCGATTACAGCACTAAAGAAAAATCTCATTGAAGATGCAGGAGCAGGGAATCCCTAAGCAAAACTTATTTGGCATCAATGTAACAGCAGATTGTTTTGCCCCGTGGATGGCATGACACCGTCCACGGGGCGTTTTTGCTTTTCCCTTGACATTCCTACCAAAACCGTGTATACTTTTAAATGGTACGATTTCGGACAAAAAGGAGACCCTATGCAGGAAAAATACGAAAAGATGCGTTTGCTCAATGCCTACATCTGCGAGACAAACGCCGTTTATCACGAGCTGGCCCAGGCGGTGAATTTATCCGACAGCGTCATGCAGGTGCTCTATACCGCTCTGACGGGAGGAGGCAGCTGCACCGTGCGGGAGGTGTGCTTCCTCACGGGCATCAGCAAGCAGACCCTCAATTCCGCTCTGCGCAAAATGGAATCTGACGGGCTTCTCCGCCTGGAAGCGGTGGACGGCAAGCAGAAGCGCATCTGCCTGACGGAAGCGGGCCTGGCCCTGGCGAACCGGACGGCCCTGGTAGAGCTGGACCTGGAAACCGCCATTCTGGAAAGCTGGCCGGAAACCGACCGGGAGGCCTACCTGCGCCTTATGAAACGCTATTTAGACGATCTCCGCCGGGGCGTGAACGCCCTGCAAGCCAAAGGAAAGGAACGAAAATGAAGCAAACGATCCAATTATCCGACCACTTTACCTACGGAAAGCTCTTCCGGTTCACCCTGCCCTCCATTGTTATGATGGTGTTCACCTCCATCTACAGCGTGGTGGACGGCTTCTTCATCTCCAACTACGCCGGAAAGACCGCCTTTGCGGCCCTGAATCTCATCTATCCCTTTTTGATGATCCTGGGCGGCATGGGCTTTATGATCGGCACCGGCGGCACGGCCCTGGTGGCCCGGTGCCTTGGGTCCGGGGACCGGGAACAGGCCAACCGTTATTTCTCCATGATGATCGAGCTGACCGTCTCTCTGGGCGCGGTGCTCACGGCCGTTGGTCTTCTCTTCACGGAGCCCATTGCAAGGCTTCTGGGCGCAACAGAGCAGATGGTGCCGGACTGCGTGCTCTATGGCCGCACTGTCATTGCCTTTAACATCGCCTTTATGCTGCAAAACGTCTTCCAGAGCTTCCTGATTGCGGCGGAAAGGCCCAAGCTGGGGCTCATTGCCACGGTCTGCGCCGGCGTCACCAATATGGTGCTGGATGCCCTGCTGGTGGGCCTGCTGCGCTGGGGACTGGCAGGCGCAGCCCTGGCCACGGGCCTGAGTCAGACCATCGGCGCCATGATTCCCCTGGTCTTCTTCCTGCGCAAGGACAACGGCAGCCCCCTGCACCTGCATCCGGTGAAAATGGAGGCAAAGCCTTTGCTTCAGGCCTGCGGCAACGGTGCTTCGGAGCTGATGAGCAACATCTCCGGCTCCATCGTTGCCATGGTCTATAATTTCCAGCTGCTGGCCCTTCTGGGCGAGGACGGCGTTTCCGCCTACGGCGTCATGATGTACGTCTGCTTCTTCTTTGTCGCCATTTTCGTGGGCTATTCCATCGGCTCCTCCCCCATCATCAGCTATCACTACGGCGCGGAAAACAGAGGGGAACTGCAAAATATGTTCCGCAAAAGCGGGCTTTTGATGTTCCTTCTCGGCATTGCCATGTCTCTGTCCGCCATTGCCCTGGCCAAGCCCCTGGCGAAGCTTTTCGTGGGATACGACGAAGCGCTGTATAACCTGACCTGGCAGGGCTTCCGGCTCTACAGCCTGGCATTCCTCTTCACGGGACTGAACATCTTCGCCTCCTCCCTCTTCACCGCCCTGAACAACGGCACCGTCTCCGCAGCCATCTCCTTTATGCGCACCCTGGTTTTCCAGATCGGCGCAGTGCTGGTGCTGCCCGCCATGGCCGGAGTTACGGGTCTGTGGCTGGCCACCTTCGCCGCCGAGGGCTGCGCCCTGGCGGTATCCCTGATCTTCACACTGGTGAACCGGAAGAAGTATGGGTATTTCTAAAAAACCTGCCGCAAGCCGCCCTTTTTTGGGGGCGCTTGCGGCAGGCATTTTTTACATTTTTTCCGGGGCGGAGAAGCCCAGCAGGTCGATACAGCTTTCCAGGATGTTCTTGGCAAGGCCAATGAGGGCGATGTAGCCCGCCTGGAGCTGCGCGTCCTCCTCGCTGAGGATGCGGGTCTCGTGGTAGAACTTGTTGACGCAGCCGGCAAGCTCATAGATATAGGCGCAGATGAGGTTGGGGCTGGAGGTCTTGAGGGCCTGCTCCAGGGTGGGACCAAGCTTGGTCACGGAGAGCATCAGATCCTTGGCGTAGTCGTTGGCGGGCTCCTGAATGGGCAGGCTCTCCCAGGCGCCGTAGCGGGCCAGGATGCTCTTGATCCGCACGATGGTATAGAGAATGTAGGGGCCGGTGTTGCCCTCGAAGGCGGCGAAGCGCTCCATATCGAAGTTATAATCCTTGGTGGGCTGGTTCGAAAGGTCGCCGTATTTCAGGGCGGCCATGGCGATTTTGGCCGTGGTGGCCTCCACCTCGTCGTCGCCCACGATCCTGTTCTCCTCCACCTTGGTCCGGACGAAGTTCGTCATGTCCGCGATCAGGGTCTCCAGCCGCAGCACGCCGCCGTCTCTCGTCTTAAAGGGCTTGCCGTCACTGCCGTTCATGGTGCCGAAGCCCACGTGCTCCAGCTCGGTGGTGGGGGGCACGATGCCCGCCTTCCGGGCGGCCCGGAACACCTGCTCAAAGTGCAGGTTCTGCCGCTTGTCAGTGACGTAGAGCACCTTGTCCGGGTGCCAGTCCTGCATCCGCTGGACCAGGGTGGCCAAATCGGTGGTGGCATAGATGGAGGAGCCGTCAGACTTTACCAGAATGCAGGGGGGCACCTCCTTCTTGTCCCCCTCCTCGGCCACGGGGATGACCCAGGCCCCCTCGGACTGGACGGCAATGCCCCGGGCCTTCATATCCTCCACCATGGCGGGGATATAGGGGTCGGCATCGGATTCGCCCAGCCACTTCTCAAAGTGGACGTCCAGATTGTCATAGTTCTTCCGGAGGTCCGCCACGGACACGTTCATAATGTGCCGCCACAGCGCCCGGTAGCCCCGGCGGCCCTGCTGCAGCTCCAGAGTTGCCTGGTGGGCCTTGTGGGAGAATGCGGGGTCACTCTTCTTGGCGGAGGCGGTGGGGTAGATCTCCTCCAGATCGGAGACCGTGAAGGGGGCCTCCTTGGGGTACTCCCCGGTGAAATCCGGGTCAAAATAGGGCAGATCCGGCTGCCTCTCTGAAAGCTCTGCGATGATCAGGCCCATCTGCAATCCCCAGTCGCCCAGGTGCACATCCCCGATGGCGTTGTAGCCCAGGTACTTATAGAGCCGCTTCAGGCTTTCGCCGATGATGGCGGGCCGCAGGTGGCCGATGTGCAGGGGCTTGGCCACGTTGGCCCCGCCGTAGTCCACCACAATGGTCTTGCCCGCCCCGGGCTGGGCAATGCCGAACTTGGGAGCAGTGCGCATGCCCTCCAAATAATTTTGCAGGAAGTGGCCGGAGAGCTTCAGATTGATGAAGCCCGGCATGACGGCCTCCACCATGCTGTAGTCCGCAGCGTCCAGCTGCTCTGCCACAGCCTTGGCAATCTGGATGGGGGCGCACTTGTACTGCTTGGCAGCGGCCAAAGCGCCGTTGCACTGGTATTCGCACAGGTCCGGCCGGTTGGAAACGGTGACCCGGCCAAAGGAACGGTCATAGCCCGCCTGTTCAAAGGCCGCCTGCATTTTCTCGGTGATAATATCCAGAATCTTTTCCACGAAAAATTCCTCCTCAGTCCTTCTTCTGTTCGGCCAGCCAGTTGAGGTAATCGTCATAGGTGCCGTAGCGGTCTACGATGGTGCCGTCGCTCTGGAAGGCAATGACCCGGTTACAGGTGGAGGTCAGCAGCTCGTGGTCGTGGGATGCCAGCAGCACCACGCCCTGGAAAGCCTCCAGGCCCTTGTTGACAGCCTGAATGGATTCCATATCCAGGTGGTTGGTGGGCTGGTCCAGCAGCAGCACGTTTGCGCCGGAGAGCATCATCTTGCTGAGCATACATCTTACCTTTTCACCGCCGGAGAGGACGTTGACGTGCTTGAACACATCCTCATTGGAGAACAGCATCCGGCCCAGGAAGCCCCGCAGGTACACATCGTCCTTCTTGGCGGAGTACTGCCGCAGCCAGTCCACCAGCTCCATTTCGTTGCCCTCGAAATACTCGGTGTTGTCCTTGGGCAGGTAGCTGCGGATGGTGGAAACGCCCCACTTGATGGAGCCCTCGTCCGGCTCCAGCTCCCCCATGAGGACCTTGAAGAGCGCCGTCTGGGCCAGCTCGTTTTCGCCCACGAAGGCGATCTTGTCCGTGCGGCCCACGGAGAAATAGACCTTGTCCAGCAGCTTCACCCCGTCTACGGTGACGGAGATATCCTTCACGGTGAGCACATCCTTGCCCAGCTCCCGCTCGCTCTGGAAGCCCACAAAGGGATAGCGCCGGGTGGAGGAGGGCATCTCTTCCACACTCAGCTTGTCCAGCAGCTTTCTTCTGGCGGTGGCCTGCTTGGCCTTGGCCTTGTTGGCGGAGAACCGCTGAATAAACAGCTGCAATTCCTCGATCTTTTCCTGGTTCTTCTTGTTCTTGTTCCGGATCATAGCCTGAACCATCTGGGAGGACTCATACCAGAAGTCGTAGTTGCCCACGTACATCTTGATTTTGCCGTAGTCGATGTCCACGGTGTGGGTGCAGACGGTATTCAGAAAGTGCCGGTCGTGGCTGACGGCGATGACCATGCCAGGGAAGTCCAGCAGGAAGTCCTCCAGCCAGTTGATGGCCTCGATATCCAGGTTGTTGGTGGGCTCGTCCAGCATGACGATGTCGGGGTTGCCAAAAAGGGCCTGGGCAAGCAGGACCTTCACCTTCAGCCGGGGGTCAACGCTGGCCATCTGCTCATAGTGCAGCTCTGTGCCGATGCCCAGACCTTGCAGCAGGCGGGAAGCATCGGATTCGGCCTCCCAGCCCCCCAATTCCGCAAACTCTGCCTCCAGGTCCGCCGCCCGCAGGCCGTCCTCATCGGTGAAGTCGGGCTTTTCGTAGATGGCGTCCTTTTCCTTCATGACGTCGTACAGGTGCTTGTTGCCCATGATGACGGTGTCCATGACGGTGTAGTCATCGTAGGCGTTCTGGTTCTGCTTCAAAACGGAGACCCGCTTGGTGGGGTCGATCTCAATGGAGCCGGTGGTAGAATCCAGCTCCCCGGTGAGGATGCGCAGGAAGGTGGACTTGCCCGCCCCGTTGGCGCCGATAATGCCATAGCAGTTGCCGGGCAAAAACTGCAAATCCACATGCTGGAACAGCCACTGCCCACCGAACTGCATACCCAAATTGCTGACTGTAATCATTGCTTGTCTCCTTGTTCGTTGTATCATAATGATGGTTTCATAAAAATAGAGCCTTGCGGAACATCGAATTGACAATGAACAATTGACAATGGACAATTGCGGTGTCCCTTTGGGACGATTTTAGAATTTTTCGAGGGGAAAAACCGCATCTGCCGCAAATTGTCAACTGTCAATTGTCAATTGTCAATTTTTATTGACCGCATACTCATACAGTTTAATCTTACCACAAAATTGTAAATAAAGAAAGAACTTTTTTCCTGGCCCTTGCTTTTTTTGCAAAGTGCGCTATAATATTAGCACTCAGATGAAGTGAGTGCTAATTGCACGCGAAGAAAGGAAGTCATTGTATCATGGAAAAGAAACAGTTTAAGGCCGAATCCCAGCGGCTGCTGGATCTGATGATCAACTCTATTTATACCCACCGGGAGATCTTCCTGCGGGAAATCATCTCCAACGCCTCCGACGCCATTGACAAGCTGGCCTATACGGCCCTGACCGATGAGAAGGTGGGCGTTGCCCGGGACCAGTTCGCCATCACCATCACCCGGGACAAGGAAAACCGCACCCTCACCGTGTCTGATAACGGCATCGGCATGAGCAAGGAGGAGATGGAGGAGAACCTGGGCACCATCGCCAAGTCCGGCTCCCTGGGCTTCAAGCAGGCCATGGAGAAGAAGGAAGACATCGATATCATCGGCCAGTTCGGCGTGGGCTTCTATTCCGCCTTCATGGTGGCAAGCGAAGTCACCGTCATCTCCAAGAAGTACGGCTCCGACAAGGCCTACAAGTGGGTCTCCAACGGAACCGACGGCTACACCATCGAGGAAGCGGAGCGGGAAAACGCCGGTACGGACGTGATCATGGTCCTGAAGCCCGACACCGAGGAGGACACCTACAACCAGTACCTGGAGGAATACGAGATCCGGAATCTCGTCACCAAGTATTCCGACTATATCCACTACCCCATCCGCATGGAGGTGGAGAAGTCCCGGAAGAAGGAGGACTCCCCCGAGGACAAGCCCGAGTACGAGAGCTACAAGGAAGTCGTCACCCTGAACTCCATGGTGCCCATCTGGCAGAAGAACAAGAAGGATGTCACCGAGGAGGAGTACAACCAGTTCTATCAGAGCAAGTTCTACGACTACAATAAGCCCCTGCGGGTGATCCATTTCAGCGCCGAGGGTCAGGTGTCCTTCAAGGCCCTGCTGTATATTCCCTCCAAGGCCCCCTATGATTTCTACACCAAGGATTTCAAGCGTGGCTTGCAGCTGTATTCCAGCGGCGTGATGATCATGGAGAACTGCGAGGATCTGCTGCCCGAGCACTTCCGCTTCGTCCGGGGCATTGTGGACAGCCAGGATCTGTCCCTGAACATCAGCCGTGAAATGCTCCAGCATAACCGCCAACTGACCATTATCGCCCGGAACATTGAGAAGAAGATCAAGTCCGAGCTGAAGGCCATGCTGGACAGTGACCGGGAGAAATACGAGGAGTTCTACGCCGCCTTTGGCCGCCAGCTGAAATACGGCGCGGTATCCGACTACGGCGCCCACAAGGAAAGCTGCCAGGATCTGCTGCTGTTCTACAGCCACAAGCAGGGCAAGCTGATTTCTCTGAAAGAATATGTGGATGCCATGCCCGAGGGCCAGGAGAAGATCTACTTTGCCCCCGGCGAAAACAAGGAGCTGCTTGCAAAGCTCCCCCAGGTGACATTGCTTGACGGCAAGGGCTACGATACCCTGCTCTTTACGGAGGATGTGGATGAGTTCGTGCCCCAGACCCTGATGACCTACCAGGAGAAGAGTTTCTGCAACGTCTCCACGGAAGACCTGGGCCTCCAGTCCGAGGACGAGAAGAAGGCCGCTGAGGCAGAAGCCGAGGAGAAGAAGGGCTTCCTGACCTTTGTGAAGGACAGCCTGGGCGATCAGGTCAAGGAGGTCCGGCTGAACAAGAATCTGGGCGCCTACCCCGTGGCCATGGTGCCCGACGCCGGCATGAGCTTTGAGATGGAGAAGTACATGAAGCGGGTGAACCCGGAATTCAGCTTCCCCTCCGCCCGGATTCTGGAACTGAACCCGGACAACGACACCGTCAAGCACCTGCAGGAGGTCATGACCTCTGACCCCGTGATGGCCAAGGATCTGGCCCAGCTGCTGTGCTGCCAGGCCCAGCTCATGGCCCAGCTGCCCATCGACGACCCCTACGCCTACACCGATCTGGTGTGCAAGCTGGTGAAGTAACACAATAAGAGAAACGGGACATACCACGCGGGAATGCAGCGGTATGTCCCGTTTTTTTGCTTGCAATTCCCCGAATCCTGTGGTATGCTGTCCCTGGTGCTGTCAGTAGTACCCCGGTAGGCGGTTCCCCTCGATCTTTTTCGGGGGTGATCTCTTCTTTTGCCCCCAATTGGAAACGAGAGGGGGTGACGGTTTATGGATGTTACATGGGAAGGAATTTTTCAATTCTGCCTGGTCATTATGGCTGTCATTACCCTGGTTCGCCAGGATAACAATAAAAAGAGATAACCGCCCCTTTGATATGCACCCCAAAAGTTGGACAATTCTGGTTAAATAGCTTCTGCGAAATGAGTTCGGTATTGCACCGGACTCATTCCTTTTAACCGGAGTTTTATCCGGTCATTGTTGTAATAATCGATATATTTCTTTATTTCAGAAATCAGATGCTTTGCGTCCCGGAATTTCCTGCCATAGAACATTTCCGTTTTTAATAATCCAAAAAAGTTTTCCATCATTGCGTTATCGTAGCAGTTCCCTTTCCTGGACATGCTCTGTACAATTCCTTTTTCCTGCAGCCTCTGTTGATAATGTTTCATCTGATACTGCCAGCCCTAGTCCGAGTGCAGAATTGCCCCAGAGTTATCCGGAATCTTCTCAAAAGCTCTGTCCAGCATATCCATTGTCTGCTTGAAATCGGGATGCCGGGAAATATCATAGGCAATGATTTCTCCGTTGTACATATCCAAGATCGGAGACAGATATACCTTTTCCTCTCCTACCGCAAACTCGGACACATCTGTGGTGAGCTTCTGCATGGGCTTCTCAGCTTGGAAATTTCTGTTGAGGATATTGGGGGCTGTGTGTCCCACAACGCCCTTGTAGGACTTGTACTTGCTTCTCCGGCGGACGCAAAAAAGATTGCACTGCCGCATAATCTTCTGTACAAGCTTGTGATTGACAGAAATGCCCCGCTGGTGCAGCTCCATCGTAATGCGCCTGTACCCGTAGCGCCGTTTGTTTTCCAGAAAAATTCCTCTTATAATTTCTTTCAAAGAAGTGTGCTTTTCTGGCTGATTCATCTGTTTCAGGGTGTAATAATAGGTACTCCGGGCTATCCCGGCCAACGCCAGCAGGTCGGCCAGTTTGTATTTCCGCCTTAGTTCATTGATGATTTTGACCCGTTCCCATTCTCTCGGGCAATCCGTTTCTGAACTAAGGCATGCAATTTTTTTAGATATTCATTCTCCATCCGAAGACGCTGCACTTCCGCTATGAGATCCTCTTTTGTCTGATCCGGCAGCTTTCTTTTTCGCCCAACATTCTTTCCCATTTTTGAAGCCCGTCCCCGGCGCTCTTCCAGAAGCGCCTGAGGCCCTTCCTCGTAGTATATACGCTCCCATTTCAGAAACAGCGACTTTGTGGACAGGCCAAAGTGCGCCGATGCGGCTCCTGCCGAGAGATGGTTCGTATGCGCATATTCTACCACTTCTATTTTGAATTCTCCAGTATATTTTTTCTGCTTTCTGTCCTGTTTTATAACTCCCTCCGCGCCATGCTCCCGATACTGCATTACCCACTCTTGAAGCATACTTTTGTGAACCCCGGCCAGCCTTGCACTGGCCGATATTGACATGCCATCCTCGACCACCCGCTGCACTGCTTCCAGCCTTATTTCATTGCTTATTTTGGACATAATATGACCCCCAAATGTCGGATTCTCTGTCCAACATTTGGGGGTCATATCACTTCTCCAAAGCCGCGGTTATCTCTTAACCAACACTTGGGGAGCCGACCTACTGGCAGCGCCCTTTGTATCTATAGTATACCCCTTATTTTTTCATTTGTCAACCGCGCCGCCTTTGGGCAGCGTGGTTTTATTTTGCCCGTTCCGCTTTCTTGCGGGACTGCTTGACCCGGTACATCATCTGATCGGCCTCTTCAACGGCCTCCTGGGGGGTGAGGTGATCAGGGTCGAAGATGGCGTAGCCCATAGAGAGCTTGGGCAGGACAGGCTCTTCCCGCCTTGCCTTTGCCATGGCGGCCACCAACTCGTCCCACAGGCTTTCCACAGACTGCATATGCTTCATCAAAATCACGCAGAACTCGTCGCCACCGATGCGGAAGCAATGGCCGCAGCGGGAATAGACCTCCCAGAGGGCTCTGCCCGTCAGCCGCAGGCACCGGTCTCCCATGGCGTGGCCATAGGTATCGTTAATGCTCTTAAAGCAGTCCACATCAAAAAACAGGATGATACAGGGCTCCCGCAGATGGGTCAGTGTGTTTTCAAAGCCTCGGCGGTTGATGAGCCCGGTGAGGCCGTCGGTCTGCTGGATCATGTCCACGGTGAACACATAGAGCATAATGGCAGAGATAGCGGTGGTGACATAGTCCACCCGCAGGGTGCTGTCCACCATCTGCATGACCATACCCGAAAGCACGAATACCAGCACCGATGCCAGAAAGCCCACGCCGCCGAACTGGTATTTGCGGCCGCTGCGCAGCACGGCAAACATGGCATAAAACAGCGCAGCCACATACACCACCGTATAGATTTCGTACAGCGGCCCATGGGTATAGCTGCTCTCGGCGTCCACCTGAATGATGACCCCGGAAAAGCTCAGCACCACCTGCAGCAATGTGTGCAGCAGCAGGATGACCATGGCCGCCTCCTTGTGGGGCGCGTCCAGGATCAGGGCCATAAAAATGCCGATGCAGGGTGCTGCGGAAAACTCAATGACCTTTACAGCCGTATGCCAGATTACCGTCCGCGGTCCTGTGCCGTTCAGCATAACGCCCAGCCACTCGCACAGTGCCGCCAGGGCAATAATGGAAAACTCAAAGCGGAAATATCGCTTTTCCGTCCCGGACAGCGTTCTGGAGCAGGACACGCACAGCAGCATGGAGGCCATGGACAAAACACACAGCACTGTAATGGCCGTGTAATATTTTATCAAACAA
>OMCG01001206.1_pt1 | contig 16016 bp, 13 predicted proteins | sample 1674071 | NCBI WGS metagenome assembly OMCG01 (sample SAMEA103958139, study PRJEB25191) | human gut metagenome | biome: human-associated habitat [ENVO:00009003]; feature: intestine environment [ENVO:2100002]; material: feces | place: Germany | collected 2013/2015 | reverse complement strand
GTGAACTCCGGGTTGTGCTTGGGGTCCATGCCCTCGTTGCGGAAGATGCGGCCGACCTCATACACACGATCCATGCCGCCGACGATCAGGCGCTTCAGATAAAGCTCCGTCTCGATGCGCAGGACCATATCCATGTTCAGGGTGTTGTGGTGGGTGTAGAAGGGGCGGGCCGAAGCGCCGATCTCAAACGGCGTCAGGATGGGGGTATCGACCTCCAGGAAGCCCTTCTCGTCCAGATACGCGCGGATCTCCTTCAGGATCTGGCTGCGCTTGACGAAGGTCTCCTTGACTTCGGGGTTGGCGATGAGGTCCACATAGCGCTGACGGTAACGAGTCTCGGTATCGGTCAGGCCGTGGAACTTCTCCGGCAGGGGGCGCAGGCTCTTGGCCAGCAGGGTGAGCTCTTCTGCGCGGACGCTCAGCTCACCGGTCTTGGTGCGGAACACTTCGCCCTTGACGCCGATGATATCGCCGACGTCCAGCTTCTTGAACGCAGCGTAGGACTCTTCGCCCAGCTCATCGCGGCGGACATACAGCTGGATATCGCCCTTATCGTCGCGCAGATGGGCAAAGCTGGCCTTACCCATGACGCGCTTGGACATCATACGGCCGGCCAGAGCCGCCTTCTTGCCGGAATCGGTCTCGTTGGGCAGGTCCTTGAATTCTTCCTTCAGGTCAGCCGAATAGGCATCCTGCGGGAACTTGGTCAGGGTGAACGGGTCGTGACCCGCAGCCTGCAGATCGGCCAGCTTCTGGCGGCGCACCTGCACCTGTTCGCTCTCGCTCAGGCCGGCAGCAGGATTTCTCTTTTGTTCTTCCATTGCTTCCTCCCGTGTTCTGCTCAGTTGGCTGCGTGGGTGATGCTCCGCACCGTGTACTCCACGGTGTGGCCGGTGGGCAGCAGGACCTCTGCCTTCTCGCCCACGGCCTTGCCCAGCAGAGCATGGCCGACGGGGCTTTCATCGCTGATCTTGCCGCTCAGGGGGTCTGCCTCGGTGCGGCCGACGATATCGTACTCCTCGGTCTCATCCTCGCCGGTCATCAGGATGGTGACATGGGTGCCGACGGCAACGTTCTCCACGCTCAGCTCGCTCTCGTCGATGACGATAGCGTTCTTGACCATCTGCTCCAGCTCGGTGATGCGGTTCTCGACCAGGCCCTGGGTGTTCTTGGCCTCATCGTACTCGCTGTTCTCCGACAGGTCGCCGTGGCTGCGGGCTTCCTTGATCTCTTCTGCCAGCTCCTTGCGGCGGACGGTCTTGAGGTATTCCAGTTCATCCTGCACAGCCTTCAGGCCGGCAGCGGACATCTTGATTTCTTGTGCCATTTTGGGATTCTCTCCTTGTCTATTGGATTGGCGCAGCCGCAAAGCCGCGCACGAGTGCTATTTTGACTGTTCTATTATAATGGCAAGCCGGGATATTGTCAACAAAAACGACGGTTCTGCAATGCAAAAAACTGCAAAAGGCCCCACCGGCAGAGGGAATTGCCGACGGGGCCTTGAAGATGTTGATGTTTACCCTCTCAGTCATCGCTGCGCGATGCCAGCTCTCCCGAAGGGCGAGCCATTGGCAGATCGGGCAGCGAATACGGACTGCTTGGGTTCAATTGGCGGTAAAATAGCGGGCGCTGTGCTCAATCATCCGCAGCTTCGTCCAGGTTGCCCAGCTTTCTGGCCTGCTCGACGACGGCGGGCACCAGCATTTCGGGCAGGATCTCATAGCGGGCGAACTCGGTGGTGAACCAGCCGCGGCCCTGCGTGGTCTGACGGATGAAGGTGGTGAAGCTGCTCAGCTCGGCCAGCGGAACTTCGGCGATGATGGTCTGCATCCCGTCCTCATCCGGCTCCATGCCCAGCACACGGCCGCGGCGCTTGGTGACGTCGCCCATGATATCGCCGGTGTTGTCGTTGGGAACATGCGCTTTCAGGGTGTGGATAGGTTCCAGAATGACGGGGCCAGCTTCGGGCATCGCGGCCTTATAGGCCAGCTTGGCCGCCATGATGAAAGCCATTTCGGAGCTGTCCACGGGGTGGTAGCTGCCGTCCAGCAGGGTGGCCTTCAGGCCGACTACAGGATAACCGGCCAGCACACCCTTTTCTGCGGCCAGACGAACGCCCTTTTCAACGGCCGGGAAGAAGTTCTTCGGGACACTGCCGCCGAAGACCTTTTCCTCAAAGACGACCTGCTCGCTGTCGCAGGGCTCGAAGTTGATGACGACATCGCCAAACTGGCCATGACCGCCGGTCTGCTTCTTATGACGGCCCTGTTTCTGGCAGGCCTTGCGGATGGACTCGCGGTAGGCGATGCGGGGAGCCTCCAGGCCGATCTCGACGCCGAACTTGTTCTTCAGCTTGGCCTTGACGACGTCCAGATGCTGCTCACCCAGACCGCCGATGATCTGCTGATGGGTCTCGGCGTTGTTCTCGTAGCTCAAGGTGGGATCTTCTTCCATCAGGCGGGCCAGCGCACTGCTGATCTTGCCCTCGTCGCCCTTCTTGGCCACGGTGACGGCCATGAACAGGCTGGGCAGCGGGAAGACGGGTGCGGGCAGCTTGACCACGCGGGAAGCATCGCAGAGGGTATCGCCGGTCTTTGCGCTGACCAGCTTTGCCACAGCGCCGATGTCACCGGCACCGATGCCGTCGTTCTCAATCTGCTTCTTGCCGAGGACGGTCAGGGGCTTGTTGATCTTTTCGATGTCGCCGGTGCGGGCATTGGTCAGGGCCAAGCCTGCGGTGACTTTGCCGCTGATGACGCGCAGATAGCTCAGCTTGCCCACGAACGGGTCGGCCACGGTCTTGAAGACGTAGGCAGCGGTAGGCTCCGATTCGGTGCAGTGCAGCTCGACAGGCTCGCCGTTGGCGTCCTCGGCCATGGTGCACTCCTCGTGCTCCGGGCTGGGCAGCAGCTTGTGCATGTTGAACAGCAGCATATCCAGCGCCTGCTGGTTGACCGCGCTGCCGCAGAAGACGGGGGTGATGAGGCCGTCCTTGACGCCCTTGCGCATTCCCTCGACGATCTCCTCGGTGGTGAAAGGCTCACCGCCGAAGAATTTCTCCATCAGCTCATCGTCGGTCTCGGCGATGGCCTCACTCATGGCCTCGATCAGGCCCTGGAAGCGGTGGCCGATGTCGGGCAGATCCACCTGGATCTGTTTGCCGCTCTCATACTTGAAGGCCTTCTGGCTGAACAGATTGATGTACACCGGGGTGCCGTCGTCGAGCTTGGCCGGGACGACGCAGGGGCAGACCGTGGAGCCGAAGCGGATCTTCATGTCTTCCAGAATCTTGAAGTAGTTCGCGTTTTCCAGGTCGCACTTGGAAACAAAGACCATGGTGGCCTTGCCGTTCTTGCGGGCCAGCTGGAAGGCCTTCTCGGCACCAACGGTCACGCCGCTGCGGCCGGAGACGCACACCAGCACACTCTCCGCAGCCCGGATGCCCTCATACTCACCGGCCTCAAAATCGAACAGGCCCGGTGCATCAATGAAGTTGTACTTGATGCCCTCGTACTCCACAGGGACGACCGACGCCGACAGGCTGGCCTTGCGCTTTGCTTCCTCAGGGTCAAAGTCCGAAATCGTGGTGCCGTCTTCGACCCGGCCCATACGCTCCGCTGCGCCCGAAAAATAGACCAATGCCTCAGTCAGCGTCGTTTTGCCGCTGCCGGCATGGCCTGCAATCAAGATATTACGGATGTTGTTGCTTGCGTATTTCATATCGGTTTTTCCCTCTTTCCGCCGCACGGAGCGTTCTCTCCGTTTTTGTGGCATATTTTACAAAGATAATACCACACTTCAGGCGATTTTCAAATAGATTGCTTGAAAATTTTGCTCCTTGACCCGCCAAACTTGCCGCCCTGCTTTTGTGCATTTTGACCGTCCGGCTCAAAAATCGACTAAAAACCGCGCAGAAAGTTCTCGTAAGCAGAGGGCCGCACGCTCACTCCACCGTGCGCATCGACCGGTACATAGCCGTTCGGCTGCGTACATGTATCTCGCAAGGGGCTGCTGCACAAGGATAGCATCCGGTGCAGCAGCCCCTTCGTGCATAATTTTTATACCAATTTGTGCGTAATTTTTGTATAAAAAGGAACAAATTTGTGCCAAAAGCGGATTGACAAGCTTTTTGAAGTGGAATAAAATATAGATGGATTTAGGATCCTGCGAAGACCGCATTCTGTCGAAAGGCGGGGCAGCATCCATGTTTGAAGCAACAAAAAAGCTGGAAAGGTGGTTTTAACATGAAGAAGACCTATCAGGAACCTGTTACCGAGATCGTGGAGATCAACACTGTTGATACGGCTGCGACCGACAGTATACCTGCATACGGCCCGGATGGCAGGGACGGCTTGGGCAATTACCACGGTTGATTGCAGTAGAATAGCTCGGAAAACCACGTAGAACAGAAGAGGGTAGGCAGTTCGGCTTGAACGGCCTACCCTCTTCTCCTTGTTATAGGCGGTTGGATAGGAGGAACGAGGGGTGCAGGAAAACCGATTTTGGGCGATGCTGGCCGATGTGCCGCTGTGGCTGGAAACACGGTGGGAATATACGCCGTGGCTTTTCAGAACCTACACGATCGAACCCGGCGAAGAACAGCGGCAGCAGTACCGTGCCCTCGCACGGGATGCCGGGCTGGACCCGGAACAGCCGCTGCGGGTGACCGCTGCGGAGATCGAATACGAGCGGAGCGTTCAGCCGCCGGAAGCTGCCAGCTTCCCGGCGTATGTGATCGAAAGCTTGGCCGTCTACCGCAAGATCATGGACGTTATGCAATATCGGGATGCGATCATGTTTCACAGCTCTGCGCTGGAATTGGATGGAAAAGCCTACCTGTTCACGGCCCCCAGCGGCACCGGGAAATCCACCCACACCCGGCTGTGGCGGGAAACTTTCGGCGACCGGGTGCAGATGATCAATGATGATAAGCCGCTGCTCCGGCTGCAAGCGGACGGAAGCTGGAAGGCTTACGGCACTCCCTACGGCGGCAAGGAAAACATCCAGAACAACATCAGCCAGACCATTGGCGGCATTGCGCTGCTGGAGCGGGGCACGGAAAACGAGATCGAACGACTCGGCGCAAAAGAAGCGTATCTGTGCCTCCTGATCCAGACCTACCGCAACGATCAGAAGCCCCAAGCGCTGTTGCATATTATGGACCTTGTGGGCAGCCTTGCCAATCTGCCGGTGTTCCGGCTGCAATGCAATATTTCGCAACAGGCCGTTCAGGTGGCCTATGAGGCATTGAAGGGAGAAACAAAATGAAACTGAAAGAGGGAATGATGCTCCACACCGTCAACGGGGAGCACATGGCAATTGCGACCGGCAAAGCCGCACAGGCGTTTCATGGGCTGGTGCGGAACAACGAGACGGCGGACTTCATCTGCCAGAAACTGCTGAAAGAGACGACGCCCGAAGAGATCGCCAAGGCCCTGTGCGAAGAATACGACGTCACCCCCGAAAAAGCGCTGGCCGATGTCAAGGCGCTGGCCGCCAAGCTGGACGCCGCCGGGCTGCTGGACACGTGATGCCGGAAGACTACGGCCATCTGGCCGAGGAACTGCGGGCGGGCCGCCCCGTGGCGACCCCCACCAGAGGAAGCAGCATGGAGCCGCTGCTCTATGAGGGCAAGACCGTCGCGGTGGTGGTGCCGCTCTCCGGCCCGCTCCGGCGGGGGGATGTGGCGCTCTACCGGCGGGACAGCGGCCTGTTCGTGCTGCACCGGGTCGTTTCGGTGCGGGGCGGCGGCTATCTCCTCCGGGGCGACAACTGCTACTATCAGGAGCCGGTGCGGCCCGGCCAGATGCTCGGTGTTCTGGCCGAAGTGGTGCGAAATGGGAAGACCATCCGGGTGACAGATGGCCGTTACCGGTGCTATACGGCGTTCTGGCTGGCAAGCTACCCGGTGCGGGCGTTTTTCCACCGTTTTCCGCTGAAAAAGTGGCCGTATTATTTTGCACACCTGCCCACGCTCCTGCACAAAAAATTCACCCAACACAGGAACCATTCATGAAGCAGAAAACACAGAAAAAAGAATTGCGCTGGCTCTGGGCGCACAGCAGACCGGCGGCGGGGGGCATCCTGCTGCTGACCGTATTGTACTGCGTCATAGCGGCAAACTCGGTGGTCTATGCGCTTTTGATGAAACAATTGGTGGACAGCGCCATCCAGCACGAGATGCCCGGCTTTTTCCGGGCGGGAGCGCTGTATCTGGCGCTGATTTTGGTACAGGCCGCGCTGACCATGGCAAGCAACCTGACCGAGGAAAAACTTCGCGCCAAGCTCGAACGCGGGCTGCGGGGGTCGGTGTTCCAGACCCTGCTGGGCATGGAGCACCGGACGTTTTCCGCCTACCCGGCGGGCACCCTGCTCAACCACATCGCCACCGATGTGGACACCATTGTGAACGAAATGCTGGCATTGCTGCCGGGGCTGCTCTCGCTTCTGGTGCGGCTGTGCGCCATTGCGGCGCTGCTCATCGCGTGGGATGGGCGGTTCGCCCTGGTGCTGCTGGCCGGCGGCTGCGTGCTGCTGCTGGCGGCCCCGCTGCTGCGCCGCCGGATGAAGCGGCTGCAGCGGGCCGTCCGGGAAGAAAACGACAGCTTGTGGGCGTTTCTGGATGAAATGTTCCGCAGTGTACCCATTCTGAAGGCGTTCTGCGCCCAGAAGCGGATGGAAGAACAGCTGGAGGACCGGCTGCACCAGCTCCAGCAGGTCCGCTACCGGCAGGTGGTGTTTTCCAATATCTGCAACCGGGGGTTCAATCTGGCCGTCAACAGCGGCTACCTGTTCGGCCTTATTTGGTGCAGCATCGGCCTGATGCAGGGCACCATGACCTACGGCACCCTGACGGCGGTGCTGCAATTGGTGGCGCAGCTCCAAGCGCCGTTTTCGCAGTTGAGCGGCTATCTGCCCCAGTATTACGCTATGTGTACGGCGGCGGACCGGCTGATGCAGCTGGAACAGGCCCCCGCCGAGCCCCGCGCGGCGGCAGAAGCCCCGGTGGACTGTGCCGCGCTCTACGAAGAGCTGGCCGCTATCCGGGCCGAAGATCTGCACTTTGCGTATGAGCAAAAGCCTGTCTACAGCGGGGCATCGCTCTGCATCCAGAAAGGAGAGACGGTGGCCTTTATGGGCTCTTCCGGCATCGGCAAGAGCACCTTTTTGAAGCTGCTGCTGGCGCTCTACCAGCCCACAAGCGGGAGCATCTGGCTCGAAGACCGGGACGGTACCCATACCCCGGTCACGGTGGATACCCGGCCCCTGTTCGCCTATGTGCCGCAGCAGAACACCCTGCTCTCCGGTTCCATCTGGGAGAGCGTGGCCCTGTTCCGGCACAGCGGGGAGCTGACGGACGCCGAAAAGCGCCGGGTGCAGCAGGTCTGCCGCACCGCGTGCGCCGAGGAGTTCATCACCGCCCTGCCGCAGGGGTACGATACCGTTCTGGGTGAGGGCGGCAAGGGCCTCTCCGAAGGGCAGATGCAGCGGCTGGCCGTGGCGCGGGCCCTTTACGCGGACTGCCCCATCCTGCTGCTGGACGAAGCGACCTCTGCGCTGGACGAGGTGACCGAGGTGCGGCTGCTGGCCAATCTGCAGCGGGACACCACGGGCAAGACCATCCTCTTCGTCACCCATCGGCGGGCGGCACTCTCACTCTGTTCGCGGGTGTTTGAGGTGGAGGGCGGCAAGCTGTGTGCGCGCCCGGTCGGAAAGGAAACGGAATGAATACGAACGAGAAAGAACAGGCGGAACAGCGGCTGCGCCAGCGGTGCGGCCGGTATCTCGTCGCCGTTGTGCGCGCGGTGCTGCGGGGTGAGGAAGCCCCTGCGCTGCCCCCGGAACTGAGCTGGAAGAATGTCTTCTGGATGGCGAATCAGCATTCGCTGCTGGCGATGGTATTTGCGGGCGTAGAAAAACAGCTCCAGGCAGAACCGGAGCTGCAAAGCCGCTGGAAGCGGGCATGTGATGAATGTCTGGTACAGACACTGACCCAAATGAGCGAACAGCCGCGCATTCTGGCGGCCTTTTCCGAAGCGGGGCTGCGGGTGCTGCCGGTCAAGGGCAATGTCCTCCGGGCGCTGTATGCCCGGCCGGATTACCGGCAGATGTCGGACATCGACCTCATTGTTCCCCATGAACAATTGGTCCAGACCGAGCAGTTGATGCAGCAGCTGGGTTACCAGACCCAGCCCGGCGTCGAGGAAGAGAACGAGTTGGACTGCAGCCTGCCGCCTTACCTCCATGTGGAGGTCCACGACACCCTGCTGAAAACAAACGATGAAAATTACCGCTACTATGCGGATATCTGGCAGCGGGCCGAGCCGGACGCTGATTTGCCCGGTGTCTTCCACCTGCGGCCGGAAGACGAATATCTGTATCTGCTGCTCCATTTCTTGCAGCACTACGTGGAAGCTGGGGTCGGCATCCGGCAGGTGTTGGATCTCTACCTTTTCGGGCAGACCTACGGCGGCAAGATGGATGCAGACTACCTCCGGCAGGAGACCGAGAAGCTCGGCATCGGCCCGATGCGGGAACGGGTGGAGCAGCTGGCTGCGTACTGGTTCGCCAATAAGCCCGGCGCAGCGGATAAGGAACTCCGGGAGCTGGAAGCGTTCTGCTTCCTCTCCGGCTCCTACGGTGGCTACCTTTCCCAGCGTATCTGCCTGATGCGCAAAAAGCAGAAGAACGAGAGCGGCGTTGGCTGGAAACTGCAATATTTCTGGCACCGGCTCTTCCCGCCCTTTGCTATTTTGTGTATGCGCTACCCCAAGCTGAAAACGGCCCCCTGGCTGCTGCCCTATTTCTGGCTCTGCCGCCTGTTCGATTTCAGCTATTGGAAAAACAACTTCCACCGCGAGATGGCGACCCTGCAGCAGGTGGAACAGGAGAAAACATGACGGTCCGTCCGGGTACTCGATGAGGTGGTGCATCGCGCTGAAATCCCCGAATGGCACTTCGACTGCAAGTTCCATCCCAAGGTGCTGATCTCTTTCGCACTTCGACTTCGCGTCGGTGTCCAGCACGACCGGGATGCCGAGGCGGTTTCCCTCCGCAAAGACGATATCCATGACCTTGCGCATAAGCCCTGCTCTTGGTACGGCTCGGTCACACAGACCCTGCCGACATAGACGCAGGGCTTTTTCTGTTCTTTTGAGTTCTCCTCGTCAACTTTTATTCTATCATCATTGTTCTTGTATGGAAGACAGTTGTTCCAGACTTCCGCAGCCGGGGCAGACAAAAAGAAGCCCGCTGCAACCATACAGCGGGCTTCGGGAAAGGATCTTATTTTGCGTAATCGACAGCGCGGCTCTCGCGGATGACGTTGACCTTGATCTGGCCAGGGTAATCCAGCGTGTCCTCGATCTTCTTTGCGATCTGGCGGGCCAGCAGGATGACCTGATCGTCGCTGATGACATCGGGCTTGACCATGATGCGCACTTCGCGGCCTGCCTGAACAGCAAAGGCCTGCTCGACGCCCTCGAAGCTGGAAGAGATCTCCTCCAGATTCTCCAGACGCTTGACGTAGCTCTCCACGTTCTCACGGCGGGCACCGGGGCGGGCGGCGCTGATGGCGTCGCAGGCCTGGATGATGAAGGCCAGCGGGGTCTTCGGCTCCACATCGCCGTGGTGGGCCTCGATGGCGTGGATGACCTGGGTGTTTTCCTTGTACTTGCGGCAGATGTCCACACCGATCTGCACATGGCTGCCCTCGATCTCGTGGTCGAGCGCCTTGCCGATATCATGCAGCAGACCGGCACGGCGGGCCAGCGTGACGTTCACGCCCATCTCGCCTGCCAGCAGGCCGGCCAGCCAGGCCACCTCCATGCTGTGGGTCAGAGCGTTCTGGCCGAAGCTGGTGCGGTACTTCAGGCGGCCGATGAGCTTGATGAGGTCGGGGTGCAGGCCGTGGATGCCAAGCTCCATCACGGCCTTCTCGCCCTCGCGCTTCATTTGCAATTCCAGATCGTGGCGGCACTTCTCCACCGTTTCCTCGATGCGGGCAGGGTGGATGCGGCCGTCGCCGATCAGGCGTTCCAGGGTCATGCGGGCCACCTCGCGGCGGGTCTGGTCGAAGGAGGACAGGGTGATGGCCTCCGGGGTATCGTCGATGATCAGGTCCACACCGGTAGCCGTTTCCAGCGCACGGATGTTGCGGCCCTCGCGGCCGATGATGCGGCCCTTCATCTCATCGCTGGGCAGCGGCACCACGCTGACGGTGGTCTCACTGCAGTGGTCGGCTGCACAGCGGGCAATGGCCTGCCCGATGAGGTTGCGGGCCAGATTGTCGCAGTTCTCCTTCAGGTCGGTCTCATAGGCTGCCACACGGACGGCCTTTTCGTGGGTCAGTTCCTCGTCCACCTTGTGCAGCAGCACTTCGCGGGCGTCTTCCTGGCTCAGACCGGCCAGCGTTTCCAGCCGCTCCATCTCCTTGGCGCGGATGGCGTCCACCTCCGCCAGATGGGCGTCGGCTTCCTCGTTCTTCTTCTTCAGCTCTTCTTCTTTTTTCTCCAGAGCTTCGGTCTTGCGGTCCAGAGCCGTTTCCTTCTGGTCGATGCGGTTCTCCTGACGGGTGATCTCAGCGCGGCGCTGCTTGATCTCCTTGTCGGCTTCCGCCTTCTGGGCGTCCACCTCCGCTTTCAGGCGGAAGGCCTCGTCCTTTGCTTCCAGAACAGCTTCTTTTCGTTTTTGGTCTGCGGTCTTGATCGCTTCGTTCACCAGCCGGGTCGCCTCGGCTTCGGCGCTGCCGATCTGGGCCTCGGCGGTCTTTTTACGGTTGTTGTAACCAATAAAATAACCCCCGCCGATGCCGGCAGCAGCTGCGATCACGGCCACGATCAAAACCAATGCGATCGTGGGCATCGTGTTCACTCTCCTTAACGTTAAAGTTCAAATTCAACGAAATGCTGGAGACGCTGCCGGGCAAGGCGTGGGCAACAAGACAAAATCAAGCTCTCAACACAAAAGAAGCCGGACCGGAACACACCACCGGAAAGACCCTTCGGGTGCGCGTTCTGCACTTCTTTTTTATTTACAAGGTTTTCATATAAAAACGGGCAGATGAAGCCCCATTGAAATTTGGTTGCGGAATACCCCTGCACACAGCGTCATGGATTCCATACTACTTCTTATATTACGAAACATTTGAAGCAATGTCAAGGGAAGCGGGCGCAATTTTGAAAATTTACTCCAGATACATCCGCCGCAGCCGCATCAGGCGGGCCGGGGTCAGGCCGTATTCGGCTTCGAGGTAGGCCTCGGCGCTGCCGCATTTTTCCCGGATGGCGGAGAGCACCAGGTCCACCGATTCGGGGTGCACCCCTGCGATGCCCTGATAAAACTTCTTCTGTTCCGGGCGGGCGGCGATCTCGTCGGCATGTTCGGCCCAGATCTTTTCCAGCTCCGGGCGGCGGCATTCGTTCGTCCGGACGAAATCCTGACGGATCGTCTCGTCCGAAGCGCCCAGCGCCAGCAGGATCAGCATAGCCGCCACGCCGGTGCGGTCCTTGCCGCCGGAACAGTGGAAGAGCACCGGCGTCTCGCCCACTTCCAGGGCACGGAACAGCTCCTTGTAGGCCTTGTTGCCGAAAAGCATCTGCCTGTACATGGCATCGGCCATCCGGCGGCCTTCGTCCGGCATGCCTTCCAGCAGGCGCTCGCGGTCCTCCGGCGAGAAATCCACTTCCTTGCCGTCGTCCAGGCAGAGCCCGCAGATGCGCACCATCCGGGCACCGTCCGGCACATAGTCCGGCATCTTCTCGGCCTCCTGCTCGCTGCGCAGGTCGAGGATGAGGCGCAGCCCCAGCGAATCCAGCAGCTTCCGGTCAGCGTCGCTCGTCAGCAGACCGGTGGGGATGCCCCGGTAGATCTGCCCCCAGCGGACGTGTTTGCCCTCATCGGCCGGGTAGCCGCCCAGCTCCCGAAAGTTGTTCCCGCCCGCAAAGGGCAGCTGGGTGCCGGGCGCGGGGTGGGGCGCAGGCTTTTCCACCGCCGTGCTGGACAGCACCGGACGGCTGTAGAACGGTTTGGCCGGGCGGCCCCGCCGGGGCGGCAGCGATGCCGTACCGCCCAGCACCTCCATCAGGTAGCTGCGCAGCAGATCCAGATAGGCCGAGTTGTGGTCCCGCCGCTGCACCATCGAGACGCAGAGCGGCGGCATATCCTCGATGAGCACATCGCGCACCCGGTCCAGCTCCCGCCGTGCCCCCGGCTCGTACCGGGTCAGACAGGTGCACAGCTGCTCCTGCACCAGATAATAGGCCTGATAGAAGCTGGGGCCGATCTCGGCGTCGGGCGCAAAACCCGCCTTGGCGCAGGCGTCCCACAGGGGCGCAAACAGGTCCTGCCGCAGACTTGGCAGCAGCACCCGCTGCCCCCGCAGCGCCGCCAGCGGCACCCGCTCCTTTTCCCAGAAGGGGTGGCCGCGCGGCACCAGCAGGCAGGCGGGGTCTGCCCGCAACGTGGTGCGGGCCAGCACCTGCGCCGCGCAGCCCAGGTCCATGACCAGCCCCGCATCCAGCTCGCCCTGCTCTACTCCGTCGGCCACGGCATCGTTGTCCAGCAGGCGGAACCGCATCTCGATGTGGGGGTACTGCTGGCGGAACTTGTCCAGCTGGGTCTCCAGACCGGGCAGATAGTCCGGCACCAGCGAGACGCTGATGCCGATGCGCACCGGCTGGGCCGACTGGATCTCGGCATGGAGGGCCGCCTGCATCTGCTGGAACTGCTCCACCACCGGGGCCGCATGGCGCTGCAGACTCAACCCCCGCTCGGTGAGCGAGAGCTTGTGATGGGCGCTGACGAACAGCGGCCCGCAGAGTTCGGCTTCCAGCGCGGTGATGCTCTGCCGCAGCGCCTGCCGCGACAAAAACAGCCGCTGGGCCGCGCGGGTGTAGTTCATCTCCTCGCACAGGACCAGAAAATAATGCAGCTGGCGGATATCCATGGGCTCCTCCTGAAACAGTGGTTGGTACATAAAGAATACCGCCTTTTGCGCGGAATGTAAAGCCGGACGGCGAAAAAAGTGCCGAATGATTGACAGCACCCGCCTGCCGGGTGTAGACTCAGCATAGCAAACGCATTTCACATCTCAGATGAAGAAAGAAGGAGTATCCTATGAAAGTGATCGCTACAGAAAAGGCCCCCGGCGCCATCGGCCCCTACTCGCAGGGCTTTCTCACCAACGGTTTTGTTTACACCTCCGGCCAGATCCCGGTGAGCCCCGCCGACGGCACCATCCCCGAAGGCATCGCCGCACAGGCGGAGCAGAGCTGCAAGAACGTCGGCGCCATTCTGGAAGCCGGCGGCAGCGGCTTTGACAAGGTGGTCAAGACCACCTGCTTCCTGGCCGACATCGCGGATTTTGCGGCCTTCAACGAGGTTTACGCCAAGTTCTTCACCTCCAAGCCCGCCCGCAGCTGTGTTGCCGTCAAGGGCCTGCCCAAGGGCGTCCTGTGCGAGGTCGAGGCCATCGCAGAGGCGTGATCCGCCGTCCGTACCCGGTTCCGGGTGCTGCATGAAGCTGCAAAAAAGCCAGAACTGCGCTGCCGTTTGGCAGACCAGTTCTGGCTTTTGTTATTGTATGATCGGGCCGGACGCGCTGCCCTGACGTGTGGCGCGTCGGTTACTTCAAAAACTTGTGCACAGCACGGGCGACGATGCCGCCCAGGATGCCGGACACCAGGAACTCGGCCACGCCCTGCACGCCGACCAGCAGGACGACGAACATGAACGGGTTGGCCGCGCCCTTGACGGACACGAGGTTCTGGACATAGTCGCAGCCATAGAAGGCCAGCACGATGTAGCCCATGAAGAACAGGGTGTTCAGAGCCGGGGCGCACATGGCGCTGAGGATGTAGCTCCAGGTGCCGGGCTTGTCCAGCTTCTTCAGGCCGTTGAAGATGAGGCCGACGCACAGGCCCATCAGCACACGCATCCCCACGCAGAGGATGAAGGTGTTGACCGGGCTGACCTGGAACAGGGCACCGGTCATGGCAGAAGCGCCGGTGATGGCGTCATAGAAGCTCACCGCGCCGAACACGCCGCCCAGGATGGCACCCGCAGCGGGGCCCATGGTGATGGCACCCACGGCGATGGGAAGGGTCAAAAAGCTCATGTAAAGCGGGCCCATGGGCACACTGCCCAGGCCGATGGCCTTCATGACCAGCTCGATGGCGACCAGCAGTGCCAGCCGGGTGAGAGTACGAAGATCGTTGTTTTTCATTTTGTTTTCCTCCTGCTGCCGTTCCGCCCTTACGTCGGATACGGCGCAAACCTGCCCGCTCTATGCGGGATAAATTTTGTTGATACGGACTTCAGACACGCTTGTCAGGGCATTGTCCGTGGTCAGAACTTGAGTCCTGCTGACCGCCGGGCCACGGTCAGCACCTTGCTGACGGCCACAGAGGTATCCAGCATCCGGCTGCAAAGCTCCTGGTCGCCGCCCTCGATGGCGCGGGCGAACGCATGGAACTCAGCCGCCTGCCGGGGGCGGCCGCCGTTGAGGTTGTAGTGCTCTTCCTTGCCCTCATTGGGGTGGAAGGTCACACCGCCGCACCAGTTGGCGGTGGATTTCTGCAAAATATAGCCCTTCGTGCCCTGGATGACATACCGGGCCGGGGCGCCGCAGTCCTTGGCGGCGATGCTCACCGCGCGGAAACTGTTATACTCCATGGTCAGGATGCCGCTGGTGTCGATGCCGCGCTCGATGTTGGCGGTGTAGTGCACCTGATTCGGCTCACCGAACAGGCCCACGATGTAGCTGATGTTGTAGACGTTCAGGTCCATCAGTGCGCCGCCCGCACGGGCCGGGTCAAAGGAGACCGGTGTCTCCCCGGCGCAGAAAGCATCGTACCGGCTGGAATACTGGCTGAAGTTGCACTGCACCAGCTTCACTTTGCCCACGCGGGGCAGCAGTTCGCGGATCTTGTTGTAATTTTCCAGATACTGGGTGGTCATGGCCTCGAACAGGAAGACCTTCCTGCGGCGGGCCAGATTCGCCAGCTCCTCTGCCTGCAAGGCATTGATGGCCATTGGCTTTTCCACGATGACGTGCTTTCCCGCCTCGATGGCCACCTTGGCATAGCGGGCGTGCTGGTTGTTCGGCACGGCCAGATAGACCACGTCCACGTCCTGTAACAACTCAAAATAGTTGGTGGTATGCTGGGGGATGCTGTACTGTTCGCACAGCTCCCCCGCCACCTCTGCGCTGCGCTGGGTGCTGCAGATGCACTGCACCGTAAAAGGCGAGTCCGCCCCGGTCAGCCACGGCAAAAATTCCCGCACGATCATGCCCGTGCCCAGAATCCCTAATTTCATTCTCTTCTCCATCCTGTCTGTCGTCAGCCTGCTCTGGCCTCATCCTCGCGGCGCTCCCGGCGCTGCGGGTGGGGTCGGCGGGCGCGGCGGAAGTTCTGGTTCCGCTTTTTGCCGCCGCCTGCGTGGTGCTGCGGCGCGTTCATCTGGTACAGCAGCGCCAGACCCTTCATCAGCAGTTCGGGGTCGTAGGTCAGCGGGTGGCGGCAGAGCGGGGTGACGTATTTGGCCAGACCGCCGGTCACGACCAGCGTTGCCGGGCGGCCCAGTTCTTCTTCGATGCGCTGGGCGATGCCGTCCAGCAGCACCGCCGTGCCCAGCACCGAGCCGGACAGCATACAGCTCTCCGTGTTCACACCGATGGCGCTCTTCGGGGAGCCGAGACGCACCTGCGGCAGCTGGGCGCAGCGCTCCCCCAGAGCCCGCAGCCCGGTGGACAGGCCGGGGCAGATGACGCCGCCCCGGAACACCCGGTCCTCATCCACCACATTGAAGGTAGTGGCCGTGCCCAGGTCCACCGTGATGACCGGCAGCGGGAACTTTGCCGCCGCATAGGCAGCATCGACCAGACGGTCCTTGCCCACGGTATGGGGGTCGGGTACGCCCATGGTCAGGCCGGTGCGGATGTCCGGCGATACGATGACCGGCTTTTTGCCGGTGTAATGGCGGGCGCACTCGGCCAGCGCCCCCGTGATCTGGGG
>OMCG01001143.1_pt1 | contig 16620 bp, 11 predicted proteins | sample 1674071 | NCBI WGS metagenome assembly OMCG01 (sample SAMEA103958139, study PRJEB25191) | human gut metagenome | biome: human-associated habitat [ENVO:00009003]; feature: intestine environment [ENVO:2100002]; material: feces | place: Germany | collected 2013/2015 | reverse complement strand
CGCAGCCGCCGGAGCGGTGCTTAAGCCGTAAGGCGGGAATTGTGCGGTGTTGCCTAAGGGCTGCAATGACAGACTTTGCCCTGCATCAGTCACCTTCGATGACAGCTTCCCCCTCGGGGGAAGCTTTTTTTGTTTGTGGAATTTTCCCAAACACCCCGCCACTTTTCTAAATGGCGCTGTCAAAAAAATAACGGTATAATAAAGGCAGAACATGGGAATCATCGGCAAGCAGCCGATACAATAAAAGGAGAGAATTTCTATGGCAAGTCGTATTGTACTGAACACTATTTCCTACCACGGCCACGGCGCAATCGAGAACATCGTTCCCGAGCTGACCGCCCGCGGCTACAAGAAGGCTTTCGTCTGCTCTGACCCCGATCTGATCAAGTTCGGCGTCACCAAGAAGGTCACCGACCTGCTGGACGCCGCCGGTTTTGCCTACAGCGTTTACAGCGAGATCAAGCCCAACCCCACCATTCAGAACGTTCAGGACGGCGTTGCCGCCTTTAAGGCTGCCGAGGCTGACTGCATCGTCACCATCGGCGGCGGCTCCTCCATGGATACCGCCAAGGCCATCGGCATCATCATCAACAACCCCGAGTTCGCGGACGTCCGCAGCCTGGAAGGCGTTGCCCCCACCAAGAAGCACGCCGTGTTCACCATTGCGGTGCCCACCACCGCCGGCACCGCTGCCGAGGTCACGATCAACTACGTCATCACCGATGTCGAGAAGAAGCGCAAGTTCGTCTGCGTGGACACCAACGACATCCCCGAGATCGCCGTTGTCGACCCCGATATGATGTCCAGCATGCCCAAGGGCCTGACCGCCGCTACCGGCATGGACGCCCTGACCCACGCCATCGAGGGCTACATCACCAAGGGCCACTGCACCATCTCCGATATGTTCCATCTCGAGGCCATCAAGCTGATTTCCGAGAACCTGCGCGGCGCCGTGCAGAACACCCCGGAGGGCCGCGAGGGCATGGCTCTGGGCCAGTACATTGCCGGTATGGGCTTCTCCAACGTCGGCCTGGGCATCGTCCACAGCATGGCCCACGGCCTGTCCGCCCTGTATGACACCCCCCACGGCGTTGCCTGTGCCATCATTCTGCCCACCGGTCTGGAGTACAACAAGACCGTGGCTGGCGAGCGTTACCGTGCCGTCGGCAAGGCGATGGGCGTGACCGGCATTGATGAGATGAACGACGTCGAGGCCGCCGATGCCACGATTGCCGCCGTCAAGAAGCTGAGCGCCGACGTGGGCATCCCCGCCGACCTGAAGGGCATCCTGAAGGAGGAGGACGTCCAGTTCCTGGCCGAGTCCGCCTTTGCCGATGCCTGCTGCCCGGGCAACCCCCGCGACACCAGCGTTGAGGAGATCAAGGAGCTGTACCGCAGCCTGATGTAATTTAGTATTACATAATGTAAGAGGGTATCTGCTGAAATGGCAGGTACCCTCTTTTTTGCTGTTATATCGTTTTATGGGTGGTCCGTAGGGAGCGGTCTTGACCGCTCCGGGAACGTGACGATGGCCGCAAACAGCCCGGAGGGGTCAAGACCCCTCCCTACAAGCAGGGTAGGGGCCGCACATGTGCGGCCCGCAACCTTACGGTAAAAGCAATTTTACCGGAAAGCCGCGGGCCGGGCGTGCCCGGCCCCTACCAATATTGTGATTTTGTTTGGAATTTCTTCGGTTCCTTCTTTGCAAAGAAGGAACAAACCCCCGTTAAGAATCCGAATCCAGCTTCAGCACCGCGGTAAACGCCTCGCTCGGCAGGGTCACGCTGCCCAGCTGGCGCATCTTCTTTTTGCCTTCCTTCTGCTTTTCCAGCAGCTTCTTCTTACGGGTGATGTCACCGCCGTAGCACTTGGCCAACACGTCCTTGCGCATGGCCTTGACCGTCTCGCGGGCAATGACCTTGCCGCCCACAGCCGCCTGCACCGGGATCTCAAACAGCGCGCGGGGGATGTTCTCCTTCAGCTTCTCGCAGATGCGGCGGCCCTTCGCGTAGGCGTTGTCTGCAAAGACGATCATCGACAGGGCATCGACGACCTCGCCGTTGAGCAAAAAGTCCAGACGGACGAGCTTGCTCTCGTGCCAGCCCTCCCACTCGTAGTCGTAGCTGGCATAGCCGCGGCTGCGGGACTTGATGGCATCAAAGAAGTCGTAGACGATCTCGCCCAGCGGGATCAGGTAATGCAGGTCAACGCGCGTTTCGTCCATATACTTCATGTCGACCAGCACGCCGCGCTTCGTCTGGCACAGGTCCATCAGCGGGCCGACGTAATCGTTCGGCGTGTAGATGTGCGCGTTGACGAACGGCTCCTCCTGCTTGACGATGCGGGTCGGGTCGGGGTAGGCGGAGGGGTTGTCGATGACCTCCACCGTGCCGTCGGTCAGCGTCAGGCGGTACTGGACGCCCGGCGTCGTCGTGATCAGGTCAAGGTCAAACTCGCGCTCAAGACGCTCGGTGATGATCTCCATGTGGAGCAGGCCCAGGAAACCGCAGCGGAAGCCGAAGCCCAGCGCGGCACTCGTCTCCGGCTCAAAGGTCAGACTCGCGTCGTTGAGCTGCAATTTCTCCAGCGCGTCCTTCAGGTCGGGATAGTCCGCACCGTCGGCGGGGTAGATGCCGCAGAACACCATCGGCGTGACCGTGCGGAAGCCGGGCATTGGCTCCGGTGTGGGGTTCGCGGCCAGCGTGACGGTATCGCCGACGCGGGTGTCGCGCACGGTCTTGATGCTGGCCGTCAGATAGCCGACCTCACCGGCCTCGAGCTTGTCACAGGGGGTCAGGCTCGTTGCGCCCATGTGGCCGACCTCCACCAGCTGGAACTCCGCGCCGGTGCTCATCAGGCGGATGGTATCGCCGGGCTTGACCGTGCCCTCAAAGATGCGCACGTAGACGATGACGCCCTTGTAGCTGTCGTAGATGGAGTCAAAGATCAGCGCCTTCAGCGGTGCGTCGGGGTCGCCGGTGGGGGCGGGAATATCCCGCGCAACGCTTTCCAGCACCTCTTTAACGCCGATGCCCAGCTTGGCCGAGACACGCGGCGCCTCCATGCAGGGCAGACCGATGACGTCCTCGACCTCCTTCGCCACGGCATCAGGGTCGGCACTGGGCAGGTCGATCTTGTTCAAAATCGGCACGACCTCCAGATTGTGGTCCAGCGCCAGATAGCAGTTCGCCAGCGTCTGCGCCTCAACGCCCTGGCTGGCGTCGACGACGAGGACTGCGCCCTCACAGGCGGCCAGACTGCGGCTGACCTCGTACTGGAAGTCCACATGGCCCGGGGTGTCGATGAGGTTGAACTCATAGGTCTCGCCGTCGTCGGCCTTGTAGCGCATCGTGACGGCGCGGGCCTTGATGGTGATGCCGCGCTCCTTCTCGATGTCCATGTCGTCCAGCACCTGGTCGGTCATGGTGCGCTTGTCGACGCTGTCGGTCAGCTCCAGCATACGGTCCGACAGAGTGGACTTGCCGTGGTCGATGTGGGCAATAATGCAAAAGTTGCGGATGTTCTTGCGGGCCATCAGGTTTCCTCCAAATTGTTCCAGATCTCGCAGATCTTGCCGTTTTCCTTATATACGCGGGGCACGCGGCGGGCAAGGCCGCACACGACCTCGTAGTTGATGGTCTGTGTCTTGGCGGCAATCGTGTCAGCTGTGTCGCCGCCGTCCGGGCCAAAGACCGTGACCTCGTCGCCCATCTTCACGCCGGGAATGTCCGTCACATCGACCATTGTCTGGTCCATGCAGACGCGCCCGACCACGGGGGCCCGCTGGCCGCGGATGACCATGACGCCCCGGTCCGGCCCGCCGGACAGCATCCGCGGGTAGCCGTCAGCGTAGCCCACACAGACTGTGGCGACGCGCATCGGCTTATCGGCGGTAAAGGTGCGCCCGTAACTGACGCTCTGGCCGGGCTGCAGCTCCTTGACAAAGGTCACGACGGATTTCAGCGACATGACGGGCTGCAGGGCGGGGAAGCGTACCTCATTGCTGGGGTCAAGCCCGTACAGGATGATGCCCGCGCGGGTCAGGTCGTGCCGCCACTCGGGGTGGCGCAGCTGTGCGGCAGAGTTGGCGCAGTGTACCGTGCCGACAGGGCAGCCGTCCGCACGCAGCCGCTCCACGACCTGCGCGAACAGCGCGTGCTGCTCGTCGGTGTAGCGCTCGTCGTCGGGCTCGACGCTGTCCGCTACCGCAAAGTGCTGAAAGACGCCGCAGATGTCCAGCCCGGGCAGGGCGTAGAGAGCCTCCAGCTCGCGGAGGGTCTCCGCAAAGCCGGAACGCACCGCAAAGCCGATGCGGCCCATGCCGGTGTCGATCTTCAGGTGGACCTTAACCTTGACGCCCGCCTTGACAGCGGCAGCGGAGAGCGCCTGTGCGTATTCGGTCGAATAGCAGGTGGTGATCAGGTCGTTGGCAGCCAGCACAGCCGCATAGGTGGGGTCGGCGTAGCCCAGAATCAGGATGGGCGTTGTGATGCCGCCGCGGCGCAGGTGCCGCCCCTCGCCAAGGGAGCTGACCGCGAAGCCCGCAGCACCGGCCTCCTGCAGAACGCGGGCGATGACGTTATCGCCGTGGCCGTAGGCGTCCGCCTTGACGACGGCGCAGACCGGCCCGCCTACGGTGCGGCGGATATATTCATAATTTTCACGCAGGGCCGTCAAATCGATCTCGGCCCAGCAGTGCTTTTCCAAGGTAAGTGTATTCATAGTGCGCCATTTCCTCCGTAACAGTTTATTATAGCATGAAAACAGCGTTCCTGCAACCAATTTTCCGGTTTTCTAATTTTCTAATTTTCGCCGTCGTCGTTTGTGGTCAGGTGTGCGGCGTCGGTCTCGGACCAGTGGCCGTGTACCCGCTGCACGCCGACGATGCGCAGCTTGGAATGCAGGAAGTGCTGCTCGCGGTAAAGGCTGAAATAGCTCGACAGCATGTAGGAAACCGCGCATGCCAGCGCAAACAGCGAGACGCACTGCCCGCCGAATACCTCGATGGCAAGGCAGATGGACGCCAGCGGGCTGTTGGTGCAGCCGCAGAACAGCGCAACCATGCCCAGCGCCGCGCCCAGCTGCGGCGGCAGACCCAGCAGCGGCGCGGCCACACAGCCGAACGTCGCGCCGGTGAAGAAGATCGGTACGATCTCGCCGCCCTTGAAGCCTGCGCCCAGGGTCAGTGCGGTGAACAGCATCTTTAAAAGGAAGGCGTAGGGAACGGCCTCGCCGTCGATGGCGGCCTCGATGACCGCCGCGCCCGCGCCGTTGTAGTCGGTGGTGCCCAGCAGCTTTGTCAAGGCGATAATGAGCACGCCGCCCGCGGCGACGCGCAGGTAGATGTTCGGGAAGAATTTCCGGTACAGCTTCGGCGTGACGTGGAGCAGCTCACAGAAGAAGATGCTCAGCGCGGCCAGCAGCGCACCCAGGATGATAACGCGGACGAGATTGTCCGGCGTGGGGGCAGCCTCGGCCTGTAAAACGAACGCCTCGGGAGCCAGCCCCATTTTGCCGCTGATGAAAACGCCCAGCAGCGCCGACACCAGACAGGGGAGCAGTGCCGCGTACTGCATGGAGCCGACATCGACGACCTCCAGCGTGAAGATCGTTGCGGCCAGCGGCGTGCCGAAGATGGCCGAGAACGCGCCCGCCATGCCGCACATCGTCATTAAGCGGCAGTCACGGTTTTCTAAGCGCAGCGCCCTGCCGAGCTGCCCGGATACGCTGCCGCCCAGCAGCAGAGCCGCGCCCTCGCGTCCGCTGGACCCGCCGAACAGATGCGTGGCGACCGTGGAAACAAAGATGAGCGGCGCGGTACGCAGTGTCAGCGGCTTGTGCTCCCGCACGGATACGAAGATTTGGTTCGTAGAGCCGCCGCCATCCGGGTCAAAGCGGTGATACAAAAATACGATAACAAGACCGGCAACGGGCAGCAGGTAAAGCAGCCACGGGTGCGCGCCGCGGGTGGCGTTGGCCCAGTTGAGCGCCAGCCCGAACGCGCCGCCCAACGGGCCCACCACGCAGCCCACCAGCGCCGCCAGCACCAGCCACTTGGCGCACACCGCCTGATACCCCGCCGCGCTGCGCAGATGCCGTTTGATCCGCTCCAAGGCGACCCCTCCTATGCTATGCAAAATTTGAGATTATTATAGCCTTTTTGTGGGGAAAAGACAACAGAAAAATGAACCGCGGCAGCGCCTTTTGGCAGAGAAAACCGAAGAACATTCCTACATGTGTACCGAATAACAGAAGCGCCGCAGATTTCAATGAATCTGCGGCGCATTCCGATGGTCGAGGTGACAGGACTCGAACCTGCGGCCTCGTGGTCCCAAACCACGCGCGCTACCAACTGCGCAACACCTCGTTCTTATAACTTATCCATTATAATACACAAGCGGTGCGGGCGTCAAGTCCCGGCGCGGCAAAAATCATACAGCCAGGCGGAGCAGCCCCAGCACCAGCAGGTGCGCGGGGTAGAAGGCATAGAAGAACCACTTGTAAAACGTGCGCCCGCGGGCGGCGCGCCGGCCATTGTACAGGTACAGGATCACAAACGCGGAGACAAGGATCGGCACAGCGCAGCCGACGGCCTCCCACACCTGCCCGCTGCCCAGCCCGGCCATGCCGCCGTAGAGCAGCGCCGCCGCGCCGAACGCGGCTTTCTGCCGCGTTCGGTTCCCCCCGGCCCAGGCAAACAGCAGCGTGAACACCGGGGCCAGCAGCGCCCAGTCACAGAACAGCGATGCGCAGATCAGCAGCACGATGCAGACGCTGCGCAGCACGCGGTCTTGAATCTTCTCCTGCACCAGCAGCACCAGAAAGCAGAGCAGCAGCGTGAACAGCATGTTGAACTGCACAAACCCGGCGATGCCGTTTGCCGGAAAGGCCAGCTGATACGGTAGCTGCGCCAGCACGGCAAACCCCAGCAGCCGCCCGGCGTAGCGGCGTTTGGAGCGGGTGCAGCCGTAGCCTTCGACGAGAAAAAAGCACATCGTCACGGCGGTAAAGTAGCCGATGCAGAGACACAGATTTGTCAGCGGCTGCCCGGCGGGCAGAAAGACGTTCGCAATGTGGTTGATAAGCATGGTGAGCATGGCAACCATCTTGATGGAATCACGGGACATGGTAAAAACCCCTTTCGTATTCATTGTAAAGTACGAGGGAGCGGGCGTCAAGATTGCAGCGGCACGGCAACATTTTTGCGGCCCGCTCTTTCTTTTGCCCTGTGCCTGCGCTATAATGAAGTACAGGAAAGCTATAGGGCTGCCGTAAGGTGTTCTGCGCGGGGATTTAGGGCTTTTCCCTGTGCCGGTCATTTGCTGTGTGCTGGTGTTTGTGATCGAGCTGTTTGTGTGAGGTACTATGATTGACGCAATAAAAATCCGCGGTGCGCGGGTACACAACCTGAAAAACATCGACGTCGATGTCCCCTTAAACAAAATCGTCGGCATTGCGGGCGTGTCCGGGTCGGGCAAATCGTCGCTGGCACTCGGCGTGCTGTATGCCGAGGGCTCGCGCCGCTACCTTGACGCGCTGTCCACCTACACCCGCCGCCGCATGACCCAGGCCGCCAAGGCACAGGTGGATGAGGTGCTTTACGTCCCCGCCGCGCTGGCGCTGCACCAGCGGCCCGGTGTGCCGGGCATCCGCAGCACCTTCGGCACGGGTACCGAGCTGCTGAACAGTCTGCGGCTCATGTTCTCCCGCCTGGCCAGCCACCGCTGCCCCAACGGCCATTACGTGCCGCCAACGCTGAACGTCGCCGCCGAGCAGCCGATTTATTGCCCGGAATGCGGCGCACTTGTGCGTGCGCCGTCGGCGGAGGAGCTGGCCTTCAACAGCCAGGGCGCCTGCCGCACCTGCGACGGCACGGGCCTGGTCCGCACCGTGGACCGTGCCACGCTTGTGCCTGACGAGAGCATCAGCATTGACGACGGGGCCGTCGCGCCGTGGAACAGCCTGATGTGGTCGCTCATGACCGACGTCTGCCGCGCCATGGGCGTGCGCACCAATGTGCCGTTCCGTGAACTGACCGACAGGGAGAGAGACATCGTTTTCAACGGCCCGGCGGAGAAAAAGCATATCTTCTACAAAGCCAAAAGCACGCCTGAGGCCGGGGAACTGGACTTTACCTATTACAATGCGGTCTACACGGTGGAGAACGCCCTGGCCAAGGTCAAGGACGAGAAGGGCATGAAGCGGGTGGAAAAATTCCTGCGCGTGGATACCTGCCCGGACTGCCGCGGCTCGCGCCTGTCAGAGGCCGCCCGTGCGCCGCGGCTGCGGGGCATCGGGCTGGATGAGGCGTGCAGGATGACGCTGACAGCACTCTGCGGCTGGGTGGACGGCGTGCCCGCCAGTCTGCCGCCCGAGATGCGCCCCATGGCCGAGAGCATCTGCGCCTCGTTCCGCGAGACCGCACGTCGGCTGCTGGATCTGGGGCTCGGCTACCTGACGCTGGACCGCGCGTCGTCAACGCTTTCCACCGGTGAGCGCCAGCGGATGCAGCTGGCCCGCGCCGTGCGCAACCGCACCACGGGCGTTTTGTACGTGCTGGACGAGCCGTCCATCGGGCTGCACCCCTCCAACATCGTCGGCTTGAACGGCGTCATGCACGACCTGATCGCCGACGGCAACTCGGTGGTGCTCGTTGATCACGACACACAGGTGCTGGCGGAGTCGGACTGGCTCATCGAGATGGGCCCCGAGGCCGGTGCGGGCGGCGGGCACGTCATTGCCGAGGGCACGGTGGCCGACCTGGCCGGGAACCCGGCGTCCCAAATCGGCCCGTTTCTGGGCGGGCAGGGGAGCGCTGCGCCCCGGAACCGCCCGGCGGCGGAGCTGTTTGCCGAGGGGCGCATCCATCTTTCGACGGACGCCATCCATACGGTCAAGCCGCTGGAGGTGGACATTCCCAAGGGGCGGCTGACCGTTGTCACGGGTGTGTCCGGCTCCGGCAAGACGACGCTGATTCTGGAAAGCCTTGTCCCGGCGCTGGCGGCGCAGACGGCGGGCAAGCCGCTGCCGCCCCACGTAAGGGCCGTCGAGGCCGACGGTATCGCGCAGGTAAAGCTCATCGATGCAACGCCGATTGGCATCAACGTGCGCTCCACCGTGGCGACCTACGCCAATGTACACGATGAGCTGCGCAAGGTCTTTGCCCGCACGCCCGATGCCAAACGGCTGGGCTACAAGGCGGGCGACTTCTCCTACAACACAGGCAAGCTGCGCTGCCCGGTCTGTGACGGCACCGGCGTCATCAGTCTGGACGTGCAGTTTTTGCCCGATGTGGAAATTCCCTGTACCGGGTGCCGCGGCTCCCGCTACAGCCGCGACGCCGACGCCGTGCGGCACGAGAACAGGCACGGCGGGACCTGCACGCTGCCGCAGCTCATGGACATGGACATCAACACGGCGCTGACCGCCTGTACAGACTTGAAATTGGTGACACAGCGCTTAAAAGTGCTGCAAGATCTGGGCCTTGGCTACCTGACGCTGGGCGAGGAAACGCCGAGCCTGTCCGGCGGCGAGGCACAGCGGCTGAAGCTGGCCAGCGAGATGGGCAGGGCCCAGCATGACACAGTGTTTGTCTTTGACGAGCCGACCATCGGCCTGCACCCGCTGGACGTGCGCACGCTGCTGGGCGTATTCCGAACCCTGATCGAAAACGGCGCGACGGTCATCGTCATTGAGCATGACCTCGACGTCATCCGCAGCGCGGACTATCTCATCGACATGGGACCCGGCGGCGGTGAGGAGGGCGGATGTGTCGTCGCCTGCGGAACCCCCGCCGAGGTGAAGCGGAACCCGGAGAGCAGGACGGGAAAATTTATCTGAAACGTATCATGCCTTCCCCCTTGGGGGAAGGTGGCCGTAGGCCGGATGAGGGGCGAGCTTGCCGTGATTGCCCGTAAAAGGGTTGCTGCGCAAACTCGCCCCTCATCAGTCACCTTCGGTGACAGCTTCCCCCGAGGGGGAAGCCTTTTTTGTTTTGTACATCCTGCACAAAAAACACCCTTCATTTTTGGTGAGTGAAAATGACTGAAACTGATTGATTTTGGCGGATAATCTGCTATAATAAAGCTACAGTCAATCAGAAACATCCATAAAACACCAAAATCGGTCAAACAAAGACCGGGAAAGGAGCAAACCCCTATGTTAGCCGAGGAACGCTTTGCCCTGATCCTGAACCTGCTGGCGGAAAAACGCACCGCCACCGTGCAGGAGCTGTGCGAGGCACTTAACGCCAGTGAATCCACGATCCGCCGCGACCTGACCGAGCTGGCGCGGCAGGGCCGTTTGAATAAGGTCCACGGCGGTGCGACCCTGCCGGACGGCCAGTTTTTGGCCGATGAGCCGACGATGGCCGCCAAGGAGGCGCTTGCCGTCGGGCAGAAGCGCAGCATCGCGCAGGCCGCGGCAGACCTGATCCGGGCGGAGGATTTCATCTACATCGACGCCGGTACAACCACACTGGCCATGGTCCGGGCGCTGAGCGGCCCCGCGCTGGAGGCCCACTACGTCACCAACGGCATCGCCCACGCGCGGCTGCTGGCACAAAAAAGCTGCCACGTCTGCGTGCCGGGCGGTCTGCTGCGCCCCCGGACAGAGGCCATCATCGGTGCGGCGGCCATCACGGCGCTGCAGCAGTTCAATTTCACCAAGGCGTTCATCGGGGCCAACGGCGTGGCGCTGAACGTCGGATTCACAACGCCCGACCCGGAGGAGGCCGCCGTCAAGGCCGCTGCCGTCCGCCGCGCGCGGGAGACCTGGTATCTGGTGGATGACAGCAAATTCGGCCGGGTCTATCCGGCCGTCATCGGGGAGATTTACAGCGGCGCGATCCTGACGAACCGCTGCCCTGACCCAAAATACAGACAGCTGACACTGGTAAAGGAGACAGAGCAATGATCTACACAGTGACATTCAACCCGGCCATTGACTATGTCGTGCGGCTGGACCGTGAGCTGCAGGTGGGCGACGTCAACCGCGCCAGGGGCGAGGACTGCGTGCTGGGCGGCAAGGGCATCAATGTGTCCGGCGTGCTGGCCCAGCTCGGGTGCGAGAGCGTCGCCCTCGGCTTTGTGGCGGGCGAGACCGGCGCCTGGCTGGAGCGCGGCCTGGCTGCGCAGGGCCTGAAAACCGATTTCGTCCACCTCGACCACGGTATGACCCGCATCAACGTCAAGATCAAGGCCGGGCAGGAGACCGAGCTCAACGGCGCGGGCCCCGACATCCCGGAAGCCGCCATGCAGGCGCTGGAGCAAAAGCTCGACGCCCTGCAAAAGGATGACATTCTGGTGCTGGCGGGCAGCATTCCGGCCAGCCTGGCCCAGACGACCTATGAGCGGCTGCTGGCCCGGCTGGAGGGCCGCGGCATCCGCGCCGTGGTCGATGCCACGCGCGATTTGCTCGTGAACGTGCTGCCCTACAAGCCGTTCCTCATCAAGCCGAACAACCACGAGCTGAGCGAGATCACGGGCGTCAGGCTGACGAATGATAAGGAAATTGCCGCTGCTGCCCACATGATGCAGGACAAGGGCGCGCGCAATGTGCTGGTCAGCATGGCGGGCGACGGTGCGCTGCTGCTGGATGAGCACGGCACGGTCTACCGCATCGGCTGCCCCAGGGGCAAGGTCGTCAACAGTGTCGGCGCGGGCGACAGCATGGTGGCTGGTTTTGTGGCCGGTTACCAGCAGAGCGGCGGCAATTATGAGGCCGCCCTCCGCCTGGGCACCGCCTGCGGCAGCGCCACCGCGTTCAGCCTGGGTCTGGCGACGAAGGCGGATATTGATGCACTGCTGGCAACGATGTGACGCGGCGCTGTAACGGAGGACTGCAGGCGACCCACGGCAATATCACCGATAAGGACGCCTACAAAAAGGCCCTCTACGCCCGCGAGGCCGAGGCATCCACAAGCCGGAGGAGCTGATCAAGAAAATTGCCCACGGTGAAACTCCCATCTACCACGCCGAGGCCGGGGCCAAGACCCGGCAGGCCGCGGGCGGCGCAAGCGACAGCTTTGGCCACAGCCTGTACAAGCACCTGATGAACGGTGTATCGCACATGCTGCCCTTCGTCGTGGGCGGCGGCATCATGATCGCGCTGGCCTTCCTGCTGGACGATTACACGATTGACCCGTCCAACTTCGGCATGAACACGCCGGTGGCGGCGTTCTTCAAGACCGTCGGCAGTGCGGCGTTCGGGTATATGCTGCCGATCCTCGCAGGCTTTATCGCCATGTCTATTGCGGACCGTCCGGGTCTGGCCGTCGGCTTTGCGGGCGGCGTGCTGGCCATGAACGGTACGAACTTTGCCGGCCTTGCCCACGGTGAGACCACCGGCATCTCCGGCGGCTTCCTGGCGGCGCTGCTGGCGGGCTTTGCCGCGGGCTACATCGTGCAGTTCCTCAAGAAGATCACCGAGAAGCTGCCTGCCAGCCTCAACGGCATCCGCCCGATGCTGATCTATCCGCTGGGCGGCATCCTCATTATTGGTGCGGTCATGTGCGGCATCAACCCGGTTATGGGCATCATCAACACGGCAATGACCGACTGGCTGAACGCCATGGGCGGCACGTCCAAGGTCCTGCTGGGCGCAATCGTTGCCGGCATGATGAGCATTGATATGGGCGGCCCCTTCAACAAGGCGGCCTACGTCTTTGGCACGGCGGCGCTGGCCTCCGGCAACTACGGGGTTATGGCCGCGGTCATGGTCGGCGGCATGGTGCCCCCGATTGCGATTGCCCTGTCTACGACCTTTTGCCCCAAAAAGTGGAGCCCCGACGAGCGCCGCAACGGCATCGTGAACTACGTTATGGGCCTCTGCTTTGTCACCGAGGGCGCAATCCCGTATGCTGCCGCTGACCCGCTGCGCGTCCTGCCCAGCTGCATCATCGGCTCCGCGCTGGCCGGTTCGCTCTCCATGGTGTTCGGTTGCGCCCTGCGCGCACCCCACGGCGGTATCTTCGTATTCCCGGTGGTTGACCACGCACTGCTCTACGTAGTTGCCCTGATCGTCGGCAGCGTCGTCGGCGCTGTGATCCTGAGCCTGCTCAAGAAGGAGTACGTCGAGGAATAAATAAGAAAACGGTACAAGGCCGCTCCCGTGCGATGGGGGCGGCCTTGCCGTCTGTTTGGAACCATGGTATAATGACAAAAAACACAAAAGGAGACGTTTCATGCAGGTCGTGTTTTCCCCGGGCGCAGAGATAAAATTTGAGGGCGCAAATAACTTTCGTGAGCTGGGCGGCTACCGCGCGGCGGATGGGCGGCAGGTAAAATACGGTCTGCTCTACCGCGGCGGCAACCTTGATCTGCTGAAAAGCGAGGCCGACCACGCACGGCTGGCGTCGCTGGGCCTGCGGGAAATATTGGACCTGCGCAGTGCAGGGGAGAGCGCTGCGCACCCCGATCCGGCGGTCCCGGGGGCGCACTACCAGCGCGTCTGCGGTATGCGCAACGTCGATGGCACCGAGATGGACTTTTCCGGCCAGGGCATCGAGCGCCTGCGGCAGGAAAAGGAAGCCTTTGAGCGCAGTGTGGGCCGCCCGGTGCACGATTTTGAGTGGTTCAGCGCTCTGTACCGGGAGATGCCGTTCCGCAATCCGGCCTACCACGCGCTGTTTGCCCTGTTGGAGGGCCGTCGCGTGCCGGTGCTGTTCCACTGCTCCTGCGGCAAGGACCGCACAGGCATCGGGGCCATGCTGATCCTGCTGGCGCTGGGCGTCTCCCGCGCGGACGCGCTGGCCGATTACATGCTGACCAATGTCTACCGCCGCGAAATCATTGAGCGCTTCCTGGCGGATAAGCCCGCCGCCGAGCGCGATCTGCTGCTGCCCGTCGAGGGCGTCAGCGAGCCGATGGGCGCAGGAGCCATCGACGAAATTTTGCGGCGCTACCCGAGCTACGAGGCGTACTTTGCCGATGAATTCGGCCTTGACGCCGCAAGGCTGGAGGCGCTGCGGGATTTTTATCTGGAATAACTGGAATAAAAACAACCGCTCCCTTGCCGGAAAATGGCAGGGGAGCGGTTGTGATTTACAGGGAAAATCAGCCCAGGCTGATGCCCATGGCGCGGGCGACGTTCAGCATGTCGCAGTCGCCGGGCACGCCGCGGGTCTTGCCGGCGATGTCGGCCAGCGGGTTGGCGGTCACATGGCGGTTGACCATGGCGACGGTCACGCCGTAGTGCTCGTCCGCCACGAGACCGGCAGCGTAGGAGCCGAACTGGGTGGCCAGCACGCGGTCATAGGCGCTGGGGCTGCCGCCGCGCTGCATGTGGCCGGGCACGCAGATGCGGGTCTCGGCACCGGTCATCTCCTCGATCTGCTTCGCAATGCGGGCTGTGGCGGTGGTGTAACCGGCCTCGGCGCGCTTGGCGGTCCACTCCTTGCGCTTCATCTTGGCCTCCTCGGTGGAGAAGGCACCCTCGGCCACGGCCAAAATCGAGAAGTTCTTGCCTGCCTTGGCGCGGTTCTCGACAGCAGCGGCGACCTTCTTGATGTCGTAGGGCAGCTCCGGCAGCAGGATGATGTCCGCGCCGCCCGCAATGCCGGAGTACAGCGTCAGCCAGCCGGCTTTGTTGCCCATGATCTCAATGCACATGACGCGGCTGTGGCTGCCCGCGGTGGTGTGGATGCGGTCAATGACCTCGGTGGCGATGTCCACAGCAGTGTGGAAGCCGAACGTCACGTCGGTGCCGTAGATGTCGTTGTCGATGGTCTTGGGCAGACCGATGATGTTCAGGCCTTCCTGGCTGAGCAGGTTCGCGGTCTTGTGGGTGCCGTTGCCGCCCAGGCAGAGCAGGCAGTCCAGTTTGGCGGCGCGGTAGTTTTTCTTCATCGCGGCAACCTTGTCCACCTTGTCCTCCTCGACCACGCGCATTTTTTTGAACGGGGTGCGTTTGGTGCCCAGAATGGTGCCGCCCACGGTCAGAATGCCGGAGAACTCGTCCGGTGACATCTCCCGGAAGTTGCCGTTGATCAGGCCGTCGTAGCCGTTCATGATGCCGACGATCTCGACCTTATCGCCCATGCGGTGGTACAACGCTTTGGCCACGCCGCGCAGGGTAGCGTTCAGGCCGGGGCAGTCGCCGCCGGAAGTCAGAATACCAACACGAATCGCCATTGTAAAAACCTCCCGTTGCTTATATATTCTACTATATATAAATGTACGCTAACCGCAAAAGGATGTCAAGTATAGTTTTTGCACGATGCTGCGAGCAGAATAAACTTTTTTGAAAAAATCTCAAAAAAATTCAAAAAAAGGCTTGCAATTTGGAAACACCTTTGCTATAATAACATACGTCGCCGGGCGACACGGCAGACGCAAAACAAAATATGGGAGCTTTCCCGAGTGGCCAATGGGGACAGACTGTAAATCTGCTGCTTAATGCTTCGGTGGTTCGAATCCACCAGCTCCCACCAAAAAGGACCCGCAACTTAGGTTGCGGGTTCTTTTTTGTGCTGGAGCTGGTAGGATTCGAACAGGTCGGCCGTCCGCAGACGGCAAAAAAACAGTCCTGCGGACTGTTTTTTAGACCGCGGCTTGCGAATCCACCAGCTCCCACCAAAAAGCTGTGGCAAAGATATTGCCGCAGCTTTTTTTTCTTTGCTGTATCGCATAAAATCGGCAAAGGCGATGACCGATTTTCAAAGTGCGTTTTATAGAGATGTCCAACCGCTTCCGGGCGGTTGGATTTTTTTGTTGCCAACCTTTTCTGCTGCTTTCAGAATGTTAAGGCAATACCGCATAATTCTAAGTACCGATACGGCGAGCGAGGTGCGGCAGCCGGAGACCGTGGAGTGGTTCATGCCCATCCTGTAAAATCAGAAACCGGGCACAGAATTGCAGCGGGCACTTGCAATCCGGGCGGAAAACAGGTATAATAGCAACTGTTACCTGTCTCAGTAGCTCAGCTGGATAGAGCACACGCCTCCTAAAAATCGAATCGTTCGAATCTTGGAGCCCTGTAAAAGTGAATATTTTCTGTATAAGCCCCCGTAGCTCAGTTGGATAGAGCGGTCGCCTCCTAAGGTTGCGTTACAACGGCCACCTCAAAAAAAACTAAATAAGGGATTGCAGTTCGACTTTGATCGGGCTATAATCATATATCAGACACGTCCATATAGCTCAGCTGGATAGAGCACACGCCTCCTAAGCGTGGGGTCGGAGGTTCAAATCCTCTTATGGACGCCAGTGAACAACGCCGAAAGCCTTTGTTTTCAAGGGTTTTCGGCTTTTCTTATATAAAAAGCTACGAAAAAGCTCTTTCACTGTATGAGATAAAATTCTACTCCAAAATTTGATTTTTGACAACCCCTCCAGAATCGAACGGTTGTTATAAGACAAAATCGCCAGCTAATTTTTAGCAGAAAACGGGCTGTTCTTGCTAATGAAAATGCCCTTCCTGCTAATCAGCCCCAAAATCGTGCCAAAAATCCAGCTAATCAAAAAAGGCGGATGTTTTGAATACCATGCAGTTATAGCAGATAAAATTAAATATCGTTATGTACATAGAGCGTCTATTTGCCCCGCATTGGGGATGGATAGGCGCTCTTTTTTTATGCCCAAACCCATGGGCAAATACAAGAGATTGGAGGTGTTTTATTTGAGC
>OMCG01001130.1_pt1 | contig 16734 bp, 8 predicted proteins | sample 1674071 | NCBI WGS metagenome assembly OMCG01 (sample SAMEA103958139, study PRJEB25191) | human gut metagenome | biome: human-associated habitat [ENVO:00009003]; feature: intestine environment [ENVO:2100002]; material: feces | place: Germany | collected 2013/2015 | reverse complement strand
CCGAGCTGAAAGCGCTGGACAAAGCGCGCTCTGCTGACCCGGAGTGGTACAAGCGTGGCAATATGTTCGGCATGACCATGTACACCGACCTCTTTGCCGGAAACCTGAAAGAACTGGCAAAGAAGCTGCCCTACCTCAAGGAGCAGAAGCTGACCTATCTGCACCTGATGCCCCTGCTGCAGATGCCCCATCCCCACAACGATGGCGGCTATGCGGTGGAGGATTTCGACACCGTAGACCCTGCCCTTGGCACCAACAAGGATCTGGAAGATCTGACCCGGGAGCTGCGCAAGGCGGGCATCAGCCTGTGTCTGGATTTCGTGATGAACCACACCGCCAGCACCCACCGCTGGGCCATGGCAGCAAAGGCAGGCGACCCGTGGTTTCAGGCGTATTACCATCTCTATGACGACCGCACCATCCCCGACCAGTACGAGCAGACTGTGCCGCAGGTGTTCCCCAACACTGCGCCCGGCAACTTTACATGGTGTGAGGAGATGCACAAGTGGGTGCTGACTACCTTCCACGACTATCAGTGGGATCTGAATTATGCAAACCCGGCGGTGTTCGTGGACATGACCAAGAGCATCCTGCATCTTGCCAACCTCGGCGTAGAGGTGTTCCGCATTGATGCCGTGCCCTACATCTGGAAGCAGCTGGGCACCACCTGCCGCAATCTGCCGCAGGTACACACCATCGTGCGGATGCTCCGTATGGTGCTGGAATGCGTCTGCCCGGCGGTCATCCTCAAGGGCGAGGTGGTTATGGCACCCAAGGAGCTGGCAGCGTACTTCGGCACCCCGGAAAAACCGGAATGCCATATGCTCTACAACGTATCCACCATGGTCAACCTGTGGGGTGCCCTTGCCAGCCGGGACACCCGGCTGCTGAAAGCGCAGCTGGATGCCCTCCACGCCCTGCCGGACAACTGCTGGTTCGTGAACTATCTGCGCTGCCACGATGATATCGGCTGGGGTCTGGACGAGGCGGTGGAAAACCGGCTCGGCATTGATCCGCAGAAACACAAAGAATATCTGTACCACTTCTACGAGGGCAATTTCCCCGGCAGCTGGGCAAAGGGCGAGCTGTACAACTACGACCCCGCCACCGGCGATGCCCGGAGCTGCGGCACCACCGCCAGCCTGTGCGGCGTGGAGCAGGCACTGGAAAAGGACGATAAAACCGCACTGGACTACGCCGTAAAGCGTGACCTGCTGCTGCACACTGCTATGGCATTTTTGCAGGGTTTCCCCATGCTGAACTGCGGCGATGAGATCGCACAACTCAACGGCTGGGACTACAAAAACGACCCCGACCGTGTGGAGGACAGCCGCAATCTGCACCGCAGCAAATTCAACTGGGAGGATGCAAAGCAGCGCACCCGGAAGGGCACGCTGCAAAACAAGTTGTGGCAGGGCATGGAGCAGCTGCGCCAGATGCGTGCAGACCCCTGCTTTGCCCCGGATGCGTGGGTGACCACATGGGACAGCCACAACCCCGGCGTGCTGGCGCTGGTACGCAAGCGCGGTGAGGAAACGCTGGTGGGACTATTCAACTTTACCGAGTACCCGGCAGGGGCAAGTCTGGATGCTCTGGGCGGCGAGTATCACACCCCGGAAGGCACTTCCGTCTGGCTGGCGGATGTGGAACTGGAGCCGTATCAGGCATTGCTGGTAAAAACAAATAAGTAAAGCGGAATACTCCGGTAACTTTCTCTTGGTTGGAAAGTTGCCGGATATTTTTGTTTCGCGCAAACTGCAAGGTCACTGGATCATTGAAATGTCGGAGATGATTGCCACCGCCAATGCCACGCGTGCCTGCGCAAAAAATCCCCCCGATACCGGGTATCCGGTATCGGGGGGATCTGTCATTCTGAGGCTTTACGGAGGAAGCGCTCAGAGGTTACTTTTTGGGGAACGCCTTGCTCCAGATCTCAATGGTCTTGAACTTGGGCATCCAGCCGTCCGATTCAAACTTGCCTTCCCGTGCATCCAGCAGACCCTGCTCCACGCACCACTGAGCGGCCTTGGCCTGCTCGGCATCGGTGATGTCTGCAAAGGCGGGCTGTGCGGCGGGTTCGGGCTTGCCCTTCTCAGTCCAGATGAGCAGTGCCAGCTGGCCGCGGTTTGCCGGGATGGCTGCGCCCTCGGGCAGGAGGCCGTTCAGGATCACGCGGGTGGCGATCTCGTAGCCGCCCCAGATGGCTGCACCGCCCACGGCCACGGCGGCAATGGTGCCACCTGTGGTATCCATGGGTGCAGGTTCTACGCCAAAGTCGGGGTCAAGGGGTTCGTCCGGTCCGTCCACCGCGCTGGCCGACCAGTGGGCGATCAGTTTGACCGGGTAAACGGGCATCTCAAACGTCGTGGCCGCGCTCTTGGCATTGTTCAGCTTGAGCTGCAGATTTTCCGGAATGCCACCGGGGAATTTCTGGTAGAAGCTATCGGGGTACACGATCTCCCATTCCACGAACTCCATGCCGGGGTATTTCTCGGCATCATACGGGGTAGCTGTGATCTCCACCGTGGTGCCGATCTCTGCGGGGATATCGCTGCCCTCGTCCAGAGTGGACTTTGCCGTGCCGCCCGTAACAGTAACGGTACTCCTCAGCACGGAAGCGGGGATGCTGTAAACGGCGGTCAGCTTCACGCCGTCCTGCGGCATGGTAAAGACGATCTTTTCCGTGCCCTTTTCCGTTTCGGAGCCCAGACTACCCTCAATTATGCCAATATTCTTGCTGGAATCTTTTTCCACCTTCCAGTGATGGAACGACTCATTCTCCTTGACAGGCTCATTGGCTTCGATCGTGACGGTCTGGCCCGGCTGTACGAGCACCGTGCCCGTCTGGCTTTCGCCCTTTCCGACGCGGATCGTACCGCCCGTCACTGTGACCTGCATATCTACTACAGGTGCCGGGAAGCTATAAGAAGCTTTCAGCTCCACCGGGCTGGCCGGCATGGTGAAGGTCATAGTTTTTTCGGTATTTTTCTGCGCTTCGGTCAGTTCAAAGCCTTCCGGGCTGATCACTTTCCAGCCGCCGAACTTTGTAACACTCGGGTTTTTGTTCTCACCGCTCACCGTGACCTTTTCGCCTGCAAAGGCGGTAGTCAGTTTTCCATCAGTGTCACCAACGACCTGAGCGGTGCCGTTTTTCACGGTAATGCTGTAAGTCTCCCTCGGCTCAATGCGCAGGTAGTTGCTTTCTATTGTCTCAGGAATCGGGGTAATGCGGGAGTCCTTGTACTCCGAAGATTGGTCCGTGAAATAGACATAGGGTTTTTTCTTCGCCTGAGTGAAGCTCACTTTGCCAAGGTTACGGTAACTGTCACTGTTCAGTTCCACCTTGCCAGCTGCCTTGATATTAATCACCTTGTCATTGTACTCATACTCAAGAGAAACATCTTTTCCTGCATCTATCGTCACATCACCTTTGATTGGGCTCATACTGCTAATTATTACCGTACCGCTGCATTTGATCACTGCGCCCTGATCGATCAAACAATACCAACTGCCGGACGTCATCGTCACATTGTTTGCACTGTTCACCATCAGCTTTGAAACCGTCGTGCCCCACTCATTACCAAGCTTTATATCGCCAGTACAGTCAATAATCGTTTCGCCGCCAATGCCGCCTTCGGTCGTGACCGTATTTGCCCGATGCACGGTAAGGCCATTCCCTATCAGGTTTCGGCCGTCACCATGCGAACCGCCAAAACTTTTGAGGATCACATCACCGGAACAGGTGATCTCCGCCTTGCCTTCAATTGCTGCAGCCGCACTGCCACCTAGCTTGGTCACTTTCACATCCTTTGCGCCGTCTACGGTCAGGTTACCGTTCACAACGTTGGGTGCATCCGCTTTCAGATCAATGGAAACATCCTCCGGTGCCGTGATGGTCAGGGCGCCTTCAAAGGATTTTCCATCCTTCAGCTTCAGGGTCTTTTCCTCAATGTCATAGTAGAGGATGTCGTTTCCAAGGATGTCTGTGTAGTTCTTTCTGGTAACAGGCGTATTATTGATTTTGATGTTGAAATACTGTACAATTTCGTCAACCTGATTGCCGTCCTTGTCCAGTTTGGTGATCGTGCCAAGCAGCTTGCTGGTGTCAATTTCAGCTTCCTCTTGACCATTGCCGATATAAATGCCATCGTCATCTACAATTTGCAGCGTAACATTGCCGCCGGTGATCTTGATGTTTTCGCCTTTGCCAGGCCATCGTCCGCCGCCGATTGCCGCAGCAGGGCCGCGTCCGCCGCCGGATCGAGAATATACAGTGCCGCCCTCAATGGTAATGTTCCTACCGTCACCTCGACAGCCGCCGCCAATACCAGCTGCTTCGCTGCCGGGTATCGCCGTTACATTACCATCACGAATCGTAATATTTTGACCCGCTGCGTGTTGACCTCCGCCAATGCCTGCACCCAAGGCACCGCCCTTGGCGGTGATGGTGCCGCTTTCGATCACAATATTGCTGCAGCCTTTCTCGGAACCACTGCCAATGCCTGCACCCCAGTAACCGCCGTAAGCATTCAGCTCACCGGAGCCGCTGATGGTCAGGGTCCCGTTGTCGTCGGCCTTTTCCACACCGGCGTGGCCCCAGCCGCTTTGCAGGGTATTCGTGCCGCTGATGATCAGCTCCACATCACCGCTGACCGAGACTGCCGCGCCGGGAGCATCGATATTGACATTGGACAGCGTGACTTTTGCACCAGTGGTGCCGCCTTCGATGGTCAGGGTGTTGGTCGTCTCGTCGTTGTTTGTGGTAACGACCAGATCAGATATCTGCTGTTTGATGTTCTTCTGTTCGGCATACTGTTGGCCGTTCTCAACGGAAACGATAATGCTGCCGTTGCGGAGATCCATCGTTGTGACAGACTCCGAGATATCATTCTGCATATCCAGCACGCTCACCGCGCTTTTGGCGGCGGTGCTCTGCTGGAGCAGGGCATCGGTGCTTGCGGCCAGCGCCGGAGCGGAAAGGCTGAACATCATGCACGCTGCCAGCGCAGCGGAAGCTGCCCGCCGGGCCAAAATATTTCGTTTCATAGGGGTTCCTCCTTTGCGAAAATTATTACGGGGGGGGGTATGCATTACGGTACTTTGATTATCTCACACTTTACCGGATTTTGGAAGCAAACCTGCGTGAATCGCCCTAAAAGCAGCGTGAAAAGCATGATTTGTGCCGGTTCTGTTGCAGTTGTCCGGCCCGCAGGCACAGCAAAGCCCCCCGGCAGATCTTCGTCTGCCGGGGGGCTGTTTGCTGTTTTACTGCTTGGGGAACGCCTTATTCCACACTTCGATCACCTTGAACTTCGGGGTCCAGCCTTCGGGCTCAAAGCGGTCGCCCTTGGCATCCATGGTGCCCTGCTCGGTGCACCACTGTGCGGCCTTAGCCATATCGGGGTCGGCCACATCCGCAAAGGCGGGTGCGCCTGCGGGTTCGGGCCTGCCTGCGGTGTTCCACATCAGCAGAGCCAGCTGGCCGCGGTTTGCCGGGATGGCTGCGCCCTCGGGCAGGAGGCCGTTCAGAATCACGCGGGTGGCGATCTCGTAGCCGCCCCAGATGGCTGCACCGCCGATGGCAACGCCTGCAATGGCAGCGCCTGCGCCGCCTGCGCCGGAGCCGTCGTCCACGGGGTCAACGTCGAAATCGGGGTCCAACGGAGGAGCATCCGGGTCAGTAATGGGGCTGAGCGCGTCGCTCTTCCAGTGAGCCACGAGCTTCACTTCACTCTTCGGTACTTCAAACTCGATGGTCCGGCTCTCGATGTTCTCGGTCTTGAGGTCTGCCGGGGTCACGATTTCCCAGTAGTCGAACACCATACCGGGGAAGGTTGCTTCGTCGATTTCTGCGGTGATGTTTGCCATCTCACCGACATCTGCCCATTCGGTCACAGACTCTTCGCCGGTGTCCTCACTGAACTTGGCCGGGACGCTGAACACGGTGACCATTGCCTTGTAGTGGGCGGTCAGCTCCACAGGCTCGTTCACCATTTCAAAGGTTGCTTCGCCGGTTGCTTCGTCCACAGTGGTCAGCGTAACATTCTCGGAATCCACCGTCCAGTGGTCGAACTTCAGGCCGGGGATCTCATCCGCCTTGACGGTAACGGTCTGGCCGACCTTTGCGATGCCGCCCTCTTCGCCTTCCACATAAGTGGTGCCGTCATGGACGGTGATCTCACGCAGGTGCAGGAACTTTGCTTCCACTTTCACAGCCTCGTCCGGCATGGTGAAGCAGGTGCGCTCTGCCTTGCGGTTAGCAATTTCCAGATCTTCCGGGGCACTCAACCAGCGGTTGAACTCGAACTCATCCGGGTTGCGCTGTTCGCGGTCGATCTCAATCCAGATCTCGGTGCCTTCCACTGCGCTGGAAATGGGGTTGCCCTCTGCGTCCGTGGCCGTGCCCTTGGACACTTCGATGCTGTGGTACTGCTTATACTTTGCCTCGATGGTCACATCATGATCGGGCATGGTGAACTTTCCGTCCTCGGTCAGCTTCACGCCGTCGGAGGCTTCCCAGCCGTCGAACTCATAGCCTTCACGGCGCTCTGCCGTGACGGTGATCTCAGTGCCCTTGATAGCACTTGCCGGGTCTGCGGTGCAGAATGTGGTATGGATGCTGTGGATGGTGTTGTACACAGCCTTCAGCGAGATGGACTCGGCCGGCATGGTAAAGGTGGTTTCGGCCTTGTCTGCATCTTCCAGCGTCACATTGCCGGAGACGATTTCCCAATGGTCGAAGACCTTGCCGTCAAGATTGTCTGCCTTGATGGTGACTTCGGTGTCCTTCTTCGCAGTGGTGATCTCCTCACCGCCTGCATAGGCCTTGCCGTTTTCCAGAGTGATGGACTGCATTGCCTTATATCTTGCAGTCAGCACGACCATGCTGTCGGGCATGACAAAGGTGGTCTCTTCCGCGTTCTTGTTAGCCACAGCAACATCGCCGTAGCTCACTTCCCAGCGGTCGAACACATAGCCCTCGCGGCTCTCTGCCTTGATCTTAACAGTGTCGCCGATGACAGCTTCTTCAACATTGGCAGTGCCGTTGTTCACGGTGATGGCATGCAGATCGTTGTATTCGGCCGTGATTTCCACAGCGGTCTCCGGCATGATGAACTTCGTCTCAGATGCGCGCTGATCATCCAGGATCACGTTTCCAGACACGATCTTCCAGTGGTCAAAGAGCTTGCCTTCGATCTTGTCGGCCTTGATGACAACAGGTTTACCCTTCAGGGCTGCATCGGTCACATCATCTTCCACATAAGCCTTGCCGCTGTTCACCGTGATGCCCAGCAGCTTCTTATACTTTGCGACGGCGGTCACAGGCTTATCCGGCATGACAAAGGTGGTCTCTTCCTCATTCTTTTTAGCCACAGCAACATCGCCGTTGTTCACTTCCCAGCGGTCGAACACATAGCCCGGGCGGCTCTCTGCCGTGATCTTAACGGTCTCGCCCTCAATGGCGGTGTCCTTGTCTGCAGTGCTGAACTTCACGTCGATCTTGTGCAGAGTCTTGAACACAGCCTTCAGGGTCACTTCCCCTCTGGGCATCGTAAACTCAAGGGGCACGTTCTTCAGCTGCTCCTCCGTCAGGCCGTCCACACCGGTCACTTCCCAGTGGCTGAACTTCTGGCCTGCGGGGGCAGAGTCTGCCGTTGCAACGATGGCATCGCCCCTTTTGGCTGTCGCTGCGGTGCCGCCATTGACGGTAAAGGTGCCGCCTTCAATGGCAATGCCCAGCAGCTTCTTATACTTTGCGACGGCGGTCACAGGCTTATCCGGCATGACAAAGGTGGTCTCTTCCTCATTCTTTTTAGCCACAGCAACATCGCCGTTGTTCACTTCCCAGCGGTCGAACACATAGCCCGGACGATGATTCGCAGTAACGATAACTTTCGTACCCTCTTTTGCCGAGGTGATATTTGCCTTACCATTTACCACTTCAATTGCATGGAGCTTTGCATAATGCGGGTTCAAGGTAACATTGCTTTCCGGCATCTCGAAGGTGATCCAGTCCTTGTTGACCCAATTGCCCAGATCAACGCCGGTCGCGTTCCATTTTTCAAACTCCCAGCCGTCCTTGTTCGGTGCCCAAGCTCTGATCGTCTGCCCCGGAAATGCCTTTCCAGCTTCCGTGCCATCCACCTTGATGATAACAGCAGTATCGTTGGAGTTGATGGTGTAGTACTGCTTGTAATTCGGGATCAGAGTCACGCTCTTGTCCGGCATGGTAAAGGTGACTTCTTTTGCTTTCAGCTGGTCAGACGTCAGCACACTGTCCAGGTCAGTCCAGCCGGTAAACACTGCGTTTTCTCTGCCTGCTGCGGTCACGGTGACCTTTTCGCCCGCAAAGGCAGTCTTCAGTTCTGTATTCTGCCCCTGCAGCTTGATGGCTGCATCTTCTGCAGTATTGATGTTGTAGCGCATTTTCGGCGCAATGCGCACATACTTTGCCGTTTTTGCTGGGATGGACGTAACATTCGGGTCAACTGCTTCAGCATCTGCTGCATCACTGGTGTAGTAAACATAATTACCAGCGTAGGTAATGCTCTTTGCAATTCCGCCGTTTTGGTTATTTTTAAAGGTCGCCGGGCAGGCGCATTCAATTTTCACATCGCCACCGACCACTGTACTGAACCGACCCTCGACCAATATCTCCAATGCATTATGCACGGTCAGATTGTCTTGGATCGCCGACCATGAAGGGTCAGAGTTCTTGATCGTCAGTTTGCCTGAGCAATTGATTTCAACATTGCCGCTGTACAAACCGCCCACGACAGAGAAGCTATTTGTAGAGAGCGTTACATTCCGCGCGTTTTTGATGTTCAGGTTTGGATTTGAGCCGTAAATAACAAAGCTATTTCCTGTCAGTTCTACGTCCACATTTGGCGCGTCAATGGTCAATTCTCCGCTTATGGTGCCCTTGTTCGTCAGCTTGTTTGTAGTAGGATCATAGCTGAGTTTTTCATCTTCGAAAATATCCTTGCAGTTTGATTCATTAACCGTTTTTGTTGTTCCGTTAAGATCGATAGTAAAGCCATAGTTAGCTGTGTCACCATTTTCCGCGTCCAGCACGCTCACGGCGCTGCGGCGAGTCATGCTCAACTGCATCAGCGCATCGGTGCTTTCGGCCAGCGCCGGAGCGGAAAAGGTGAACATCATGCATCCGGCCAGCGCCGCCGATACTGCACGCCGGATAAGTTTGCCTTGTTTCATGGTACAACCTCCTTTTTCCCCTCGCATTTTTACGGGGGGGGGTATATATTACAGTATTTTGATTATCCCACACTTTACCGCATTTTGGAAGCAAACCTGCGTGAATCGCCCTAAAAGCAGCGTGAAAAGCACTATTTGTGCCGGTTCTGTTGCAGATGTCCGGCCCACAGGCACAGCAAAGCCCCCCGGCAGGTCTTCGTCTGCCGGGGGGCTTTACTGTGTTATGAAAGATCAATCCTTCTTCTCTGCTGTGCGGGCAAAGAAGTTGGCGAGGATCGCACCGGAAATGTTATGCCACACGGAGAACACAGCGCCGGGAATGGTAGCCAGCGGATACTGTGCAAAGTGTGCGGCGGCCAGACTGGTTGCAAGGCCGGAGTTCTGCATGCCCACCTCGATGGAGATCGCGCGGCACTTGGTGGAGTCCAGCTTGAGCAGCTTGCCCACGCCAAAGCCGGTGAGATAGCCCAGCACATTGTGCAGGATGACCACCACAAGGATCAGCAGACCGCTGGTCATGATCTTGGCGCTGTTGGCGGAGACCACGGCGCAGATGATCAGCACGATGGCGGTAGTGGAGACCAGAGGCAGCACGCGGACAGCTTCCTCGGTGAACTTATGGAAGAAGTGATTGACCACAAAGCCCAGTGCGATGGGCACCAGCACCACCTTGACGATGGACATGAACATGCTCATGGGGTTCACGTCAACACGCTGGCCAGCGTACAGCAGGGTGAGCAGCGGAGTGAGGAGCGGAGCCAGCACGGTGGAAACAGCGGTCATGCCAACGGACAGTGCAACGTCGCCCTTGGAAAGGTAGGTCATCACGTTGGAAGAGGTGCCGCCGGGGCAGGTGCCAACCAGGATCACGCCAATGGCCAGCTCGGTGGGCAGGTGGAACACCTGCGTGAGCGCCCATGCCAGAAACGGCATGAGGGTAAACTGTGCAACGCAGCCGATAATCACGTCCTTCGGGCGGCTGAACACCACCTTGAAGTCCCCCGGCTTCAGGGTAAGGCCCATGCCGAACATCACGATGCCCAGCAGGTTATTGACCCACGCCGTCTTTACCACGCTGAACGGGCCGGGGAAGAACAGGGCACCCGCGGCCACCACAATAACGATGGCGGCCATGTACTTGCCCACAAAGTCGCTTACTTTTTCCAGTGTTTTCATAATTGTTTCTCCTTTTCCTTCTGACATGCTTTGGGACAAAAGCATCCGCAAAATAAAACGCCCTTGTCCCCTACGGTCTGTAAGAGACAAAGGCGTGTAATATCCTCTGCGGTACCACTCTTATTGCCAGCACAACGCTGACCACTCAGTGCACGTCCAACAACGCGCGGCCCGTGATAACGGGGGCCTGCCGTTCCTGCTTACTGGGGCGCACACCGTCCATTCAGCCGAAAAGCTCGGAGAGGATCTTCCCACGGATGCCCTGCACTGCCTTGCACCAACCGGCAGCTCTCTGCAGCATTCCTTCCGGGTACTCTTTCTCGTCATAGCCGTAATATTCTTGGTGACATGGAGTATACTCCCCTGCAAAGGCAAAGTCAATAGAATGAGGCCTTCTGATTTTTCATGCAGTTCATTTCAGGAGTGAAAGTGGTTCACGCAGCAGACAAAGCAGAACGGCATCGGCACTGACTGCTCCGGCAGGATGACGCGAAGCCATGGTCTAAAGAGTCGGCGGCAATGCCATCCCATCACACAACAAAAGACCGCTCATCTTTTCGGGTGAGCGGTCTTGCTGTTTCTGCGGTTTATTCGCCTTTGGCTTTTGTAAGCAGCATGTGCATGTATTCCGCACAGGCATCCCAGTCGCGGGCGGCGGCCTTGTCCTTCGGCATCAGGCTGCTGGCAAGGCCCACGCCAAGGCAGCCCGCCTTGCAGAACTCCGGGATGTTCTCCGGCGTTACGCCGCCAATGGCAACATAGTTTGTGTCGTCCTGGAATCCGACAATCTGGGGCAGGAGAAAAACGACCTCTGAGCCGCTTTTCCCTGTCTGATACGCAAAAAAGATCCCGTTCACCCAGAAGTGGACGGGATCTTTTTTGCTTATGGGGCTTTACTGCAGCCGATCAGGCTTTGACGAAGGCAGCTGCTTCCTCAGCGCAGATATAGCCGCTGTCAATGCACAGGCCATAGCAGAAGCCGGGGATATCGTAGTAGGGGCTGTAGTACAGGCTGCCGCTGTCGGTGCCGGCAACGTACAGGCCGTCGATGGGCTGGTTGTCCAGATCCAGAGCGCGGCAGCAGTCGTCGGTGCGCACGCCGCCAAAGGTGCTCCATGCACTCGGCTCACACTGCACAGCGTAGAAGGGGCCTTCCTTGATGGGGCTGAGGTACCACTTGTTAGCACCAAACTGCTCGTCCACGCCCTTCTCGCAGTACTCGTTGTACTTTGCAACGGTCTCAGCCAGATGGGTCAGGCCGAACTTCTCGCCCAGCTCTTCAATGGTGTCAGCCTTGACCAGCCAGCCTTCCTTCAGGCCCTCTTCAATATCGCTGGGCAGGTTGTCCAGAATGCGGCCCTTGAAGTAGTTGCCAATGAACCAGTTCTCGCTGGTAGCGCCCTTTGCCGTGGTGTACTCGTACAGGCCCTGCGTGGTCATGGCATCCACATAAGCCTGATCCACAATGCCGTACCAAGGGGCGTTCAGCAGGATCTGCTCGGAGCCGTAGCTCATGGGGTAATCGCACAGCAGGCCCTCGTTGATAAAGCGCTTGCCTTCGCCGTCCACCAGCAGGTTGCCGTACAGGCCGAACTTGAAGCAGTAGTTCTGGTCGTACTTATCCTGCTTTGCGGGGCGGCTGGCCTTGCTGTTGGTTCCGCCGTACTCGCAGGGGCAGTAGCCAAAGGTCTTGCACAGCACAGCGCCTGCGTCGTTTGCCATTACAATGCCGTCGCCGGTGCACAGGCTGTTGCCGCCTGCAGCTGCGTTCAGCTTGCGGGTGTGCAGGAACTTCTCCTGCAGGTCGCGGTTGCCAAGGAAGCCGCCGGATGCAATGATGACAGCGCCTGCATGGACGGTGATGGGGGTGCCGTCCTCTTTTTCAGCGGTAAAGCCGCAGATCTTGTCGTTCTCCACGATCAGGCTCTTGGCTGCGGTGTTGTAGATCACCTGCACGCCGTTGTCGTCCAGAGCCTTCTCCCACAGCTGCACGCGCTCATCCAGAGCGTTGGTGATCAGGTGGAAGCCGCCCTTCTCATCCTTGAAGGGGGTCTCGAAGCGGAAGTTTGCTTCCTTCATCTCGTAGCCGATGCCCACCAGCTCTTCCACAGCGTCCTTGGAGGTCTCCAGGCAGCGCTTGATCAGGCTGGGGTTCGGGGTCCAGTGGGTGTAGTTCATGGCATGGTTGAACACTTCGTCCACAGTCAGGGTGGTGCCGCCCTCACGTGCGTGCAGCACGCTGGTGTCCACTGCAAAGGGGCCGGAGACCTTGATGCCGTTCACGCCTGCAACGCTGCCGGCCTTTTCCACGGTGAGCACCTTCATGCCCTTCTGGGCTGCCACGATGCTTGCCATAAAGCCTGCTGCGCCGCAGCCAATGACGGCCACATCCACATCGTATTCCTCAGCTGCGCCTGCGGTCTTTTCCACAGTCTTGGCCAGCCATGCCTGACGGTCGCCGCCTGCCTGCGCAACACAGTCTGCAATGGCTTCCTTGACAGCGCGGCTGGAATTGGTAGCACCGGTAATGCTGTCCACGCCGCCTGCCTGATTGTCCAGAATGGCGGGGATCAGCTCGTTCTCCACCTGACTGAACAGCGCGGGAGTCTCGTTCTGGCCCACGATCTTCACATCGGTCAGCGCAGTCTCAGAGAAGGTGCACTCCAGCTCAATGTCGGAGATATTGCCGTAAGCCTTGGCGGTGTAGGTGCCGGGCTTGAAGGTAAAGCCAGCCTCGGAAGCTGCGCTTGCAGCAGCAGAGGAAGCGGTGGAGGAAGCAGCAGTGCTGGAAGCAACAGAGCTTGCAGAGCTGCCGCAGCTGGTCAGCACACCGGCAGCAGCAGCGCCGACGGCACCGGCAGCAGCCTTTTTCAGGAAGTTGCGACGGGAAATGCGGTTTGCCATGATAAGGTTCTCCTTTACGTTTTCTTTCTTCTTCGTGTGTACGATGTTTTCCGGTCAGGCACCGCCGGGCCGGAACTTCGTTTGACATTTCACGAACAACACTTTACAGCATAAACCGGGTTTAAGGTCAAGCACCGTTACCGTTTTGAAACTTTGTTTGTCATTTAACAACAAGAAAGCCCCTGTGAGTTTGTGCAAACTCCACAAGGGCTTTTTGTGTCTATTGTGCTGTACCGCGTTTTTGGCTCAGATTACCGGCAGGATCACCGTCTCCATGTCCTTTCCGCAGCCATCCAGATTCAAAAAACCGGGCAGGATCATCATTTTTTCCCGCATATGGTAGCCGTGGGCAGTCATCCAGTCCAGAAGCAGGGCAAAGGTTTCCTTGCGCACGCTCTCCTCCCGCGTCAGGCTGCGGTGATACACGATGCATTTGCCCAGATTCATCCAGTGGACATGGGTGCGGTCATATGTTCCAAGCCGCCACTCCTCCGAAGCCGGGATGGCACAGACATAGCTGGGGTTCAGCTCCGGTTTTTCGAAGCTGAACTGCGCCGTCTCGATCACCCGCGCATAGCTGGAAATGGACAGCAGCTCCACAAAGCGGGAAATGGTCTCCCCTGCCTGCCCCGCCACGCTGAAGTCCCGCCCATTGGAAGCATAGACATATATTTTATCCGGCACATCCTGAACCGAAAAGTCTGAACCGGGTTCCATGTTCAGCAGGCCAATGGCCTCATCCAGCGCCTGCAGGCGGTATTCCAGCAGCTGCTTCTCGTGGGTCAGGGTGTAGCGCTGCCGCTTGAGAGATTGCTCAAACTGTTCGGTCTGCTGCTTTTCGTCCAGCATCCGCACCGCTTCCTCTATGCTGAAGCCATACTGCAGCAGGCAGCGGAAAGCGTTCACCCGGAATGCATCCTCCGGGCTGAACCAGCGGTAGCCGTTTTTCATCCGCTTCACCTTGAACAGGCCGATCTTTTCGTAATACCGGATCTTGCTCTGGGGCAGACCGGTCATGTTGGAAAATTCTCGGATATAATAGCCCTTTTCGTTTTCGCTCACCGTGCTTCCTCCTTACCCCGGAGCCGCACCGCCCGGCACCGGTTTCTTTGCGGTTTCTTTGCCAGTTCTATTGTAACATACTTTTTATAAAAAGCAAAAAGGCAGGCCCTTTCCCAGCGGAAAAAGCCTGCCTTTTCTATATTTATATCAGAACTGCTTACTTTGCAGCCAGATACTTGCCCAGCTCGCGGCCCAGCGTCAGGCACATACCAATGCTCACACCGGGGATCGGGGTGATATACTCGGGACCGAAGCGCATACCGCAGGTGTTGCCGGAAGCGTACAGGCCCTCGATGGGCTGATAATCCTCGTTCAGCACCTGCTGGTCATTGGTGGTCACAAAGCCGCCGGTGGTCACCAGTGCAAAGCCCAGACTCGGGGTTGTGACATGGGCGTAGAAGGGAGCCTTTGCAACTGCATTCAGGAAGTGCGGGTCCTTGGCAAAGTCGCTGTCGTAGCCCTCGGCGCAAACCTTATTGTACTGCTCCACAGTAGCGGAAAGGGCTGCAGGCTCCACACCGATGTACTCGGCCAGCTGCTCGATGGTGTCGGCGCCGGCAACAGCCGTGACATAGCGGAGTTGTTGAAGGGTCACGGCAGTTTCCTTTCGGCGTGTTTTTTCTATCCTACCGCAGAGCCGCCAAAAACGCAACGTATTTTCTTCTTTGAAATACCAAACGAACATTGCCGGCATATCCAAGATACGTTTTACCCGCCCTGCAATTTCCCTTATAATAGCACCGCAGTCTTGAAACGGCTGCAACATTCCCATATCACAAAGGAGGCTTTCCGGTATGGGACAACGGCAAAGTGAGATCATCAAAAATCACATGGAAGTCTACTGGCACGACTATGCGTCGGCCAGCAAGGGCGTCCCCATTACCGAGGCGGGGCTTGTGGAAAAAGCCTCCGTCATTGGACGCACCGGGCTGATGCTGCTGGAATGCGGCACCGGCGCATGGCGTGTCCGAAGCTCCATGAACACCCTTTCGCGGGAGCTGGGAGTCACAACAACAGCGGACATCGGCCTGTTGTCCATTGAGTTCACCTGCTTTGACGGTGACCAGTGTTATACCCAGTCACTCTGTCTGACAAATACGGGCGTGAATACCTCCCGGCTGAACCGACTGGAGCATTTCGTCAACGACTTCGACCGGGAAGGAAAATTTATGACCGGCGAAGAGCTGCACAGCCACCTCGATGAGATCGAGCGCATCCACGGCTTGTATTCGCCCATCGCACTGGGCTTTGCAGCTGCACTGGCCTGCAGCTGCTTCACCTTTCTGCTTGGCGGCGGCATTGTGGAAATGCTGTGTGCCTTCTGCGGTGCAGGCATCGGCAACTTTGTACGGTGCAAGCTGACAAAGCACCATTTCACCCTGTTTCTGGGCATTACGGCGTCGGTCTGTTCAGCAAGCCTCGTGTATGCCATCCTGCTGAAGCTGGCAGAGGTGCTGTTTGCCGTATCGGCGCAGCACGAGGCGGGGTATATCTGCTCCATGCTCTTCATCATTCCGGGCTTTCCGTTCATTACCAGCGGCATCGACCTTGCCAAGCTGGATATGCGCTCCGGGCTGGAACGTCTGGCCTACGCCGTCCTCATCATTCTGGTGGCAACCATGACGGCTTGGATCATGGCACTGCTGCTGCATTTGCAGCCGGTGCAGTTCCCTGCCCTGAGCCTGACACTCCCGGAAGAGATCGTGTTCCGGCTGCTGGCAAGTTTTGGCGGTGTGTTCGGCTTTTCGCTCATGTTCAACAGTCCCCGGAACCTGGCAGTCTGCGCCGCCCTTATCGGTGCGGTAACGAACACGTTCCGGCTGGAGCTGGTGAGCCTTGCGGGCTTTCCGCCCGCTGTTGCAGCGTTTCTGGGCGCACTGCTGGCCGGACTGCTGGCCTCCTGCCTGAAGAGCGCCGCCGGTTATCCCCGCATCTCCGTCACCGTGCCGTCCATCGTTATCATGGTACCGGGACTGTATTTCTACCGTGCCATCTATAATCTGGGCATCCTGTCTCTGATGGACTCCGCCACATGGTTTGCAGATGCCATTCTCATCATCGTGGCACTGCCGTTAGGGCTGATCTTCGCCCGTATTGTCACTGACAAGACTTTCCGTTATTGCACCTGATGTGCAGCATTTCCATTCTCTCATATAAGGCAAAACGCAGCGAATCTTTTAACGGTTCGCTGCGTTTTGTTTTGCTGTGATGCACTTATAAAGGGAGTTCGTTTACAGGGCGTTTACTCGCCGTAAACGATCTTGGTAGCAGTTTCCACATGGCGTTCCAGCCGGTCGGCAAAGTGTTCCAGCGGCAGAAAAACGCCAAGTTCATCGTAGCGGGTTCCGCCGTCCTTGAGCGTATCCTGTCCATAGT
>OMCG01001103.1_pt1 | contig 16990 bp, 14 predicted proteins | sample 1674071 | NCBI WGS metagenome assembly OMCG01 (sample SAMEA103958139, study PRJEB25191) | human gut metagenome | biome: human-associated habitat [ENVO:00009003]; feature: intestine environment [ENVO:2100002]; material: feces | place: Germany | collected 2013/2015 | reverse complement strand
AATCTGCGCTGTTGACAGGGCCGTTGATCACCAGGGAGTCTATCTCCTCTTTCTGATCGCCCAACATCTCAGCCAACTCGCCGCCACGGGTAGTCGTCACCTCCTTCCACGTGAACTCATGTTCTTTATCCGAGGACTTCGCTGTGCGAAATTGTTGGCATTGAAGCGCTTGTCCCTCATGTGCCATGGTAGTAGGAACTAGGTCGTTTACTTCACAAATTCTCGCATCAGCCGCCGCAACATTAAACCGTTGTGCACTTGTAGCATGTACTGACAATGCTGAAAAACCAAGAAGCATTGTTAGAAAAACCTTCATGTTGTTTTGTTTTGTTTTCATAATAGTATTTGTGAAATTGAAAATTTGGCTGGTCCGTCTTTGCAAACAGACCAACCAAACTATTGTTTATACTTAGTTTATATTCACTTTTTTCTGATCAATCTGTTCCGAATTAATGGAATAAGAAACAACGTACACACCATTTGAAAGGCCTGAGATATCCAGGGTTATAGCTTCCGCACCTTCGGGCATACCGCTTGTGACCTTTGAGCCACCGTCGACAACCGAGGTAACCGTAACCATTGCCCCTGTTGGAGCAGGGCGCTTCAATGTTACTTCCAGGCTTTTTGCAGTTGGTGTGGCTACAGCCTTAATTCCATCGTTACCTTCTAAGTTGATGGAACCCGTCGCAACATCGCCTTCCTCATTGGCAGCAAGGAGAACATATTTGTTACCAGTTGCTTTGGGGTTCACTCGCACGGAATTCTGCTCGCTTAACGTTTCTCCATTTCCATCCAACCATTTGAACGTTTTATATTCCCTGGTCGTGTCTGTTTCCAACTGGTATTGTCCACCAACTATGGGGGCAGGTGTTATTTCTACTGGTCCAAGTTCCGTAGGGGATTCAACCTTGAAAGTCTGCCCACCTATAATGTTTCCATTCTTGTCCTTTTGAATCAGGTCGAATGTGTACATAGAACTGTAAAGATCAGGCTTAAAGAATTCGAATTTTAGACGGACCACCCCAGACTCACCAGCTTTGAGTTTAAGATCTTGTAACTGGCTGTCTGGTGACACGAATTTCACTACACGGTTTACAGCGTTTCCTTGATAGGCTGGGTATTCCAAATCCTGCGTTTTCATACCTCCACGCTCCCAAGCGGTACAAAGAGTTCGATCCAAGCTCATGGATATTTTAGCCTTCGAATACAGGCTTGCGTCCAAAGTAGTTTCTGGAACGAGCTCAATGCTACATGTAGCGTCCACTAATGTCAGACTACGGACAAGCAAGTCTATATAGCCTGACAATTCCGCCTTGCGGATAATTATCAAATTCTTTTGAGCCTCATCATTTTTTCCTAATACGTCAAAATAGGTTGTGCCATCCACATATGCATCATCGTAAGGCGTGTCCAGTATTCTTGCCATCAAACTATAGTGAGAGCCGAGATTTTTGGGCAGGAACCATCCAAATTCCAAGTCTTTATATTCACCAGGTTCAATTGATCCGATAGGAAGGACATCAATGTTTTTCCCCGTCAGTTCTCCATTCTCATCGGCCTCGCGGCCTTTCCACACATCCTGAGAAATGCCAGTGGAGGCTTTTGCCCAATAAAGAGCGACCCACTTGTTTTTTCCATCAAATTTTTCCTTGCCTCTATTATGAACGCGGACGTAAACATAAGCTGTAGGATGTTCGGAAGAATACACGGGGTTTTGATGCCCATACTCACCGTCGGGATAATTACGAACCCAAATGGACGGGCTCTTCCAAAATTCCTCGATTGTCGTATTCGGCTCCTTGCCTGTATCCCCTAAATTGTCCTGGATAAAGAGGTCCACTGAAGGTGCAAGATGGTTGAACGCCAGATCTTCACCGACAGAAAGGGGTGTAGAGGTATATTTTGGGGTCTCCCAGTTTTTCTGCCGGTCATTGAACTCTGCATATTCGAACGCTTCCTGCATCGTCACCCGTCCATTATGATCGCCATCGGCAACAACTGGCTCTCCTGTATGAGTGGCCCCGTTTACCGCACACGTCCACTGATAGACAAACTCGTCGTACGGGATGTCTGGACAAGCCCATGAAGACTCATTGCCTTGTGCTGCTGAGGCAACCACACAGCCCACCATTTCAAGATTGTCATTAAAACCACCAGCATAACACTGGCCGAGAACTACATTGACGTTTACAAGTCTTGAGGTGAAAGGCTTAAGCATTAAAGCAAGCTCCTCGTCATACAGTCGTTCGCCATTCCAAAGACAAATATATGATTTGCTAATATCGTCGTCTGAGCCACCATGATCAATGACGAACACGAAAAGATGATCGTCTTTACGCATCTTGTTGGCTAAAGAGTTCAGTGCTTTTCTTACATTGGGCTTCGTAGCCGCGAGACTGATGTCTGGAATGCCATCAAAGTCAAGATCAAGAGACTGTGATTTGAATCCACCCATAGTGCAGTTCATATCTGCTGCAGGATTATTTCCGTCAGACATAATTGGAATTATATTCCCCTTGGGAATACCATGTTTGTTGACCAAGGTCTGATATATAAAAGAACAATCATTCCAATACCTCTCATAATTATAAAGCTTATTGACTCCACCACTAAGAATGATAGCATAAGTTCTTCGGGCTGCTTCATTAGGCTCATTGGAAGAGACAGGCTTAGCAACATGTGGCTTGGAGTTTGCATATCCCCCGTATCTGTTCTTCACAAGCAGAGGAACATAGTTACCCAATGGCGGATTTTTTTGCTGAATCTTCTGAATCGGGCCAGAATTAGGGCCAAGAAGCTTGGGAACCTTTATGATATAGCTATCATGCTGCCAACCTTTCATAGGTTCGGCATCCACAAAGATGTTCCATGTTGACGAAGTGGAATCATCAAGAATGTAGTAATCGACATCCTGACCACGAAATTGGCCTTGGGCAATGGAGAGTGCCTCCTGTTTTGGGACGAACCTTTGGACTTGCGCCGAGGTTGTTACAGGGAAAAGGCTGAACAAAAACAGCCAGATCCAAAATCTTAAGACTTTTTTCATAATTGTTTGTTTTTAGTGTTAAACAATATAGCCTTCGCTAATTTCTTTTGCTGTGAAAAGGCAATTCGCTTATGGGCGTTTTCTTACATTTCAAAATACCCTATATAAGAGCAGTCGTCCAATACTACATGAATGGTATAGCTGTCATGAGCTATGTTGTCCATCACACAGTTTGTGTCGTACTGTCCATCCATGGCGTAGCCCATCGAGGTGCTGACCGTGACCCCATTCGAGTCAACGATGTATGTTGACACGTATCCGGTGTAGCGTTTCACATGCACGGAGACAATACTATTGGAACGTTCTGCGGTCACATCGGGGAGGATGGTTCTTGGTCGTCCACTTTGTAATCCTTTCTCGTCGTATCCCATAGGGATTTGTTCAGCTGGAGGAGCAGAGGTCGGATCTGCATGGCTGGACAACAAGCCACACATCATTAGTCCAAATGTTAAAAGAAACTTTTTCATCTTTATATAGTTATTGATCTGGGGGCAAAGTTAGGTTTTTCCCCCGACACCTCCAAATATCTGTGGTCTACATTTTCACTTTTAGTCTTACAAGCATAACCAATTGAAACACAACATATTACACAGCTTACTAAAATAAAAAAAGCCCCCAAATAGGTCTATCGGCCAAAAAAAAGTTATTCCACCCTTGGGGCTGCGGGGGCGATTTTTGCCGTTTTTCAGGTAAAAATCGCCATCGTTTCATGTTTTTGTGCTTCCTCGTGATTGCTCTTGGGGGCAGAGAGCGATTTGGGATCGTAATGAGGCCCTCATGAACCATGCGTCATCATGGTTGAGCGATGTAGCATGGGAGCTATCATCTTTTATTTTCCCCCATTTCATCGCATTTCTTCATTCTTTTCTTTTTAGGTTAAGCCCAAAAGGAGAAGGTGAGGCGGAGGCAATAGGTAGCAAAATGCTAAAAGTTGAACCGAGGGATTCTCTTTCCTCTCAGCCGAATGCTACCCATCGAACCTAAACCTGCATTTATCTGCCCGAATATCTATTAATTGAAAGGCTTTCCACCCGTTTTTTCGAAGGATGTACAGAAAAGCCAGCAGTTTGTTCGAAGTTTAGAGAATGTGCAAAGGCCACCGGGAATTTAAAGAGCGTCAGCCTCCTTAGTCCCAATGGCCTTATTGAGTTGTTTAATTAATTAATGAATGAAGATGTCAGCCTTTTCCGACCCAACCTTTTCTTACCAATGGTAGCAAATAGTAGCTACGATGTCGAAGGCGTAGTACCGGCTCGTCAGTCTCGGATCATCGTATCTTTCGTCATGGTATTGGCCAAAGTTATGAATCCAGTCGTATGGTATCCTGTATTTACACTTGGTATCCAGCAGGCCGACGTGAGCCTGAACGCCAAACCGCCAGTTCTTGGTTTCGTAGTACAAGGCTGGCTGAAGGCCCAGGTCAAAGTTTCTGTATTCTTTCTCGCCATTGACCACGTTGTCTTCGGTTCTCCCACCATACTTTCCTCCTTTGGCTAGAAAGGAGACGACCGGGCCACATTCGGCGACGATGCCGTTTTTCCATTCTTTGTTGAAATGGTACTGGAGGAGCAATGGTAGGTCTATGTAGGTGGAGGAGCAGTTGCCCGCGAAGTAGCTGTCCTTGCCAAAACCTTTCAGACGCAAGGCCACACCCTGCGTGACAGCCCATCGGGGAGCGATGGTATAGCTGACGGCGTAGCCGATGCGCAGCGCGACCGTCTGCTTGTCTTCATCGTTGAGCTTGTTGGACAGGCCGATGCCCTGATAGAGGCTGTGGCGCCAGGTCTTCGTCTGGGCAGAGGCGGAAGCCGTCATGCTCAAAAGGAGGAAAGAGGCGAAGAAGCCTCGCAAGAATGACTTGATCATAAGCTATACGTTTTACCAATGATAATAAACGGTGGCAACCAGACTCATGGCATGGTATTTGTTGTCGAAAAACGAGGCGTAGGGTCTATCGGGAAATTTGCGCTTGATGTCAAGGAACCCGACATGGGACTGCACGCCGAAGCGCCAATGTCCTGTCTCGTAATAGACGGCTGGGCGTATTCCCACGTCGAAGTGCTTGTACATCTTTTCCCCCTCATACGGGTTCCACGTATTCCAGTATTTGCCATCGTACGTGTTGCTGTGTGCAAGGAATGAGACCACGGGGCCACACTCGACAACCATCCCTTTGCGTTTGTCCCCGCCAAAATGATACTGGACAAGCAGTGGCACGTCGATGTAGGTCGAAGCGCAGTTGCCGGAGTTGCCATTATCCTTGCCCAACGCCTTGAAGCGAAGAGCTACCCCAGGCATTACCGACCAATGGGGCGTGATATAATAGTTGAGACCGTAGCCGACATGAAACGCCGTCTTTTGGTCGTCATTGTCTTCAAATTTATTTACTACTCCGACTCCCTCGTAGAGGTTGTGCTCCCATCGCTGCGGCTGGGCGGAGATGGAAGTGGAGATAACGGCAAGCAATAGCGTACTTGTCGCCATACGGCAGAATGACCTGTTCATGACCTTATGAGTACATTGAATGTTAATAGTCGGACGCTCCTTAGTATGCAGGTTGATATATCATGATTTTCTGAGGCCAGCCCTTGAATAAGATGTCTCGAACACCAACGACTATCTCTCGTTTGCCACCCGTGTTGTTGGGCGTCACGACCAAAGATATCTCATGTTTGTTTTCTTTCTTCAGCTCAAACCAACTGTTGTAAAAACGATCTGAATAAGAATGAACCTTACCATTTCCATAGACAAAGGTAGTGTCGTGGCTTTGTATGCTGTCATAAGAAACCGTGATTTTCCCATTGCTATCCACATACCGAATTGAAGTCTCGCAATGGGTAAGGAAATAATCGTTGTTGTATGTTTGCTTTATCAAAAATTTACCACCTTCAGCAGGCACATCAAAGACATCTGGAAAATTTGTATACACTTTGTTCTCAAACTCCGTCTCCTCGTCTTCATGGCATGAGCCAAATGCGAATAAGCTGACAAGTAAGCAAAAAACAGAAACTTTGTTCATAATAATTGATCTCATATAATATGTATAAATAACATGATGAATGATAATATGCTAACAAGTTGCAGCTGGCTTGGGGAAGGACCAAGCCAGCATGCGTGATATTAGTCATAAATACAATAGAAATGCCAGTTCCTTGGGAATGTTGGGAGTGGGTATCCATTTGAGTCTACGGTTCGGTCTGGATCGAAATGAGGCGCAAAAAGGTTCACAAGGAAAAATCCATTGCATTCAGGTCCCCAACCAAAATTCACATGCAGCAGAGCCGTGGCGTCTTCTTTCTTAACTTGATAGCTGTATCCATCAATGAGATAGCAATGTCCAGTGTTACTATCGTCCGGAAATGACCCTACGAGAATGAAACCTTTCTGGTGTTTCTGCAGAACGCGCTTTATGACCTTCTTGTTTTGGGAAACATGCATCCCCATTTCCAAGAACAGATTGACGGCTCCTCGCAAGTCAGAAGTGCCACTTGATGATAATCCGTAATTCATACCTACTGCAGGACCAATAGAAGCGATTAACTGAGAAACCTTCTTGCCATATTCTGGGTAAGACTTATAAGATTTAGCGGTCACAATATTTCTGATACCCAAATATTCATCACGATAATGGGATAAGGAAGCAGGAACACCTGTCAAGGTCATAGCCTGTCCTACGGCAATTGCTACACAACCAGCAACAGCATGTTGCCCTCCTATTAATGGGCATTGGTTGTTGAAGGGATTTCCTTGTGACCAAGCGACAGGGATTTTGGGAGCCAAATAATAATCTCTTTTTGCATAATCGTCATTATGCTCACCATCATAAACAGGATAATCTTTGTCATGCGACGGCATCATTGCTTTCATCCAATCTTTGTCCGTAAGAAGACGGTACATGTCTGGGTTGAATGCCATTTTTAGTACCTCGTACAGAGGGTTGTTGCCATTATTTTTTTTCAAGAGGGCTGGTAACGACTCTGGTTTTGTATCTAATACACCAACTACCGTAGGTGCGTCTTTATCAGCAGGAATCAAAACCGTTCCATCAACATAGCTGACAGCATACATCAATGTGTCGGGAAATAGATTGCCTGGATATTTGTTACCGACATCTACCTTGTCAGGAAGACTATCTTTAAGAAGTACTTGAACACATGGTTGCGCTTGGACACGTTTAACGTTTGATCTGCCAACATTGCCCATGGTTGATTGCCCCAAAAAATTAGCTGCAATAGTCTTGGCCTCATCAATTGACCTTGTACACGGTACTTTCTCAATGGACTTCATCGGTGGAGCCTTTTCTGTAATTTCAAGAATATCCTTGTCGTTTGAACAAGAAACAACACCGAAAAAAACAATTACACATGCTAACGCATTCCTAAAACTAAATGATTTCTTTTTCATTTTGCTAACTGTTTGAGTTAAAAATAAATATAATTATAAAAGTTTACTATTAAAACGATTGTTGAGTAGGTATTTATCATATTGCAAAATACCCTATATAAGAGCAGTCGTCCAATACTACATGAATGGTATAGCTGTCATGAGCTATGTTGTCCATCACACAGTTTGTGTCGTACTGTCCATCCATGGCGTAGCCCATCGAGGTGCTGACCGTGACCCCATTCGAGTCAACGATGTATGTTGACACGTATCCGGTGTAGCGTTTCACATGCACGGAGACAATACTATTGGAACGTTCTGCGGTCACATCGGGGAGGATGGTTCTTGGTCGTCCACTTTGTAATCCTTTCTCGTCGTATCCCATAGGGATTTGTTCAGCTGGAGGAGCAGAGGTCGGATCTGCATGGCTGGACAACAAGCCACACATCATTAGTCCAAATGTTAAAAGAAACTTTTTCATCTTTATATAGTTATTGATCTGGGGGCAAAGTTAGGTTTTTCCCCCGACACCTCCAAATATCTGTGGTCTACATTTTCACTTTTAGTCTTACAAGCATAACCAATTGAAACACAACATATTACACAGCTTACTAAAATAAAAAAAGCCCCCAAATAGGTCTATCGGCCAAAAAAAAGTTATTCCACCCTTGGGGCTGCGGGGGCGATTTTTGCCGTTTTTCAGGTAAAAATCGCCATCGTTTCATGTTTTTGTGCTTCCTCGTGATAGCTCTTGGGGTGCAGAGAGCGATTTGGGGTGGTAATGAGGCCATCATGAGCCATGCGTCATCATGGTTGAGCGATATAGTATGGGAGCTATTATCTTTTATTTTCCCCCATTTCATCGCATTTCTTCATTCATTTCTTTTTTAGGTTAAGCCCAAATGGAGAAGGTGAGGCGGAGACAATTGGCCGCAAAATGCTAAAAGTTCTCTATGAATTTGCGGAGCGAGAGCGATTCTCCCTCGACCCCTAATTTTTTCTTATAGAGATAGAGTTTTTGCTTGATCGATTTTTCACTGATTTTGAAGATTTCAGCGATTGTTTTGGTGCTCAGCCTAAGGCGCAGCAGGAACAGCAGCCGTATATCGTTGATGGTGAGCTGTGGAAATCGCGACCGGAGTTTTGAAACAAACTTGTCGTCCACTCTTTCCAGGAAGAATTCTATTTCCTCCCAGTCCGCATCAGTCAGCGTGAGGTGGCGTTGTTCCTGCTCGTCGTATTTCAGCTTGATTTTCATTTTTTCGACGAAGTACTGGTGTAGTAGCTTGATTTGGTTATCTTTGTCTTTCAACTCTTGCTCGTGCAGCAGCTCCGCAACTCGCCTGTCCCTCTCGTTCAATAAATTCACTTGAAGCAGCCTTTCCTTTTCGTATGCCACCTTGGCCATCATCTTTTTCTTTTTGGCTTTATAGACAAAGGCTATAAGGAGAAGCCCAATGAAAATGAAAATCAATATCCCCAAGCAGAAGACCTTGTAGAGCACTGTCCAGGCCTCCGCCTGAAGACGTTCCGTTTTCTCCTGCATCAGATTTTCGAAGTAGATCGTCTTGTCACCCAATTCATCATCAAACATTGCTTCTATGTAATGATAGGCGGAGTCGGCGTATGACAGAGCAGCAGGATCATTGAGCTTCACTGCGGCACGATGGCGACGTTTATAGGCCGCATAGCGTTGCGAGTTATCTTTCATCTGGAGTGTATCCAGCAAGTTGAGACATGCGGCATATTGCCCAGTTTCGTAATATGCGCCTGCGAGAGACAAAGTTTTATCTATATTATTTACGCTTGAATAGCTGCGCGACAAAAGGCCATAATGGACTGCCTTTGCGTCGTGGGCCCCAGCGGCAAAATAGCTCATATCTTGATAGACATTAGACAATGTGACGGAATCGCCCAGCGCGAGGGCTATGCGCTCGGCCTCCTTGCTCCCGCTGAGAGCCTCTTGGTTTTTTCCGCAAAGCCTTTCACACTCTCCTTTCAAAAGAATATAGTAGATCGTGTTCAACGGCGTAGCCTGACTGTACTTGCGATATAATGCCAAGGCCTGACTGGCGTATTTCAGCCCCAAAGGAGCATTGGTCTTGCGCACCACCCATGAGTTTTTGGACCAAACCAGACATAGCGTAGCCGTGTCTTTTTGCACTTTCGCCTCCTGTGCTGCCACGTCGAGGCAATAGTTGGCCCGCTCCAGACTGTCGCTCAAGGAATAATACACCCCCATGTAGTACATGCACCTTGCGTAAAGGCTGTCCTTGGGGTGCTTCGCATAGTAGTTGTAGGCAATACGGATGAGCGAGTCGTTGGCTACGTCGAGGCCACTCTTGTCTTGCGCAAGATAATAGGTCAGGGCGTAGTATGCCTTCTCCGCAGGCGGGAGCGAACGGCGGTCGATGGTATGCAGCATCGCCAACGCACTGTCCGGGTCGGCGTATGCCATTTGCAGCGCGCTGCGCAGGGTCTGTCGCTCCCCACGGTGGCAGGAAGCGAAAGCCAGGGCCAAGAACAGCATCGGTATAATAGCTTTTAGAATTCTCATAGTGTGTGCACAAACTGTTGCGACAAGATGGTGCGAGACGTCGAGGGACGTTGCAACAACAGAGAGGCGGGGAAGAGCGTCCGCCCGCTTGTGCCAAAGACCTTCCCGTCTTCTGAGTTGCTACATCTACGATGGTCGATTGTCCAGTAGTGACGGCAAAGGTAGGACAAATCCTCGACACAGCCAAAAAGAGTGCCCTGTTTTTTCCTCTTTATTTTATAGTTGCGTAGTTTGACCGCGCCAGAAAGCCCTTGGATGATACTCTAGAGACCCTCGGGATGGCACTTAAGCAACCCTTAGGACGACACATAAGTAACCTTAAGGACAGGGCTTAAGAGACCTTCGGGATGGTCTCGGGATGCGTTCGGGACGCAGGGCGTGCTTTAGGCCGGACAAAACGCCAGGACACTGGCTATTATTCATAGGGACGCACCATCACGTTTTCAGGTTCATCCGGAAAATCGAGTGATAGGGTTTGTGCTGTTGCCAATACGTCCTGCTGAGTTAGGGAAAACAACAAATACAACTTTTACAACAAGTAACAACCTACACGCTCGCGCGTATTGCAATCCTGCTGCAAGGTAAACAACAAAATACAAGGCTTCGCCAGGACATTACGCCAGGAGAAATCAGCAGGAAATGTGTCCAAGGCGAAGCGTTGTTCATAGTTGTTTCCCTTGCAGCAACCCTTGGTCAGCATGGGCCTCGAAGAGGCGATGTGTCCGCGCGTTGTTACTTGTTGTAAAAGTTGTTCAAGTTGTTTTCCATGTGTCCACGTCGAATCACTCCATTTTCGAGAAGAACCATAAAAAGCCATTTCCATTCCCGATTTTTGTCACTAATGACACTTTTCGGGAATGGATTCTTTCTTTTCCAGTAAAAAACGTACCTTTGCATTCCCGAAAGTTGACACTAATGTCACTTTTCGGGAATGGCCATGATTATAAAAAGGGATTATTATTTACAGCAACTTATATCAAGCAAGTCAAACAATCTCATAAAGATTGTAACTGGGATCAGAAGAAGCGGCAAATCGTTTCTTCTCTTCAACTTGTTTCACAATCATTTGATTGAAACAGGAGTAAGCGAAGACCATATCATAGAAATCGCATTGGACGATCGCCTTAACAAGAACTTGCGTGACCCTGATGTTATTCTTCAACATATTCATGAACGTATTGTAGATGACAAACTCTACTATATCATATTGGACGAAGTGCAAATGATAGATGAGTTTACGGATGTGCTGAATAGTCTTTTGCATATCCGCAACGCAGATGTGTACGTCACGGGAAGCAACTCCAAATTTCTATCCAAGGATGTGGTCACAGAGTTTCGGGGACGTGGTGATGAAATCCATCTGTTCCCATTGTCTTTTGCTGAATTATACAACTCTTTAGGGGGCGACAAGTTGGAATTGTGGAAAAGTTATTACACCTATGGTGGACTACCTGGTATATTGGAGTTGGACGGCGAGAAGAAGAAAGCTGCCTACCTCCGTTCTTTACACGAGACTGTGTATCTCAAGGACATAATAGAGAGAAACAACTTGAGAAACAGCGAGGAGTTTATGGAATTGATGCGTGTGATGGCTTCATGTATTGGCTCTCCATGCAATCCCAGCAAGTTGGAAAAAACATTCAAATGTGTAAAAAATGAAACGCTTGACAGAAAAACCATATCCAAATATCTTTCCTACATGGAAGATGCTTTTCTTATAGAGAAGTCAATGCGCTATGACATCAAGGGCAGAAAATATATAGGCACACTTTCCAAATACTATTTCCAAGACATCGGATTGCGCAATGCCTTGCTGAATTTCAGGCAGGTGGAAGAGAATCATATCATGGAAAATGTCATATACAACGAGTTGCGCTTACGGGGTTTCTGTGTTGATGTAGGCATGGTAGAGACAAGGACTGCAACAGAGCGCAAACAATTGGAAGTAGATTTCGTTGCAAATATGGCAGACCGCAGATATTATATCCAATCAGCATTTGCCATGCCTGATGATGACAAAAGAGAGCAAGAAAGTGCTTCATTAAAAAGGATCGACGATTCCTTTAAGAAGATAATCATCATGCGCGATGACATAAAACCGTATCATGACAACAATGGATTTTATATGGTTGGTCTGATGGATTTCTTGCTCAAGCCAGACTTGATAGAACAACTATAAAGTGTTGATGACTGTTTAGGCGACTGCGAAATCCTTAAGGGCATGATGACATGACGACATGATGACATGACGGCGAGACGGAATCATGCACGCCAGCTGCGGGCCGCCAAGTAGTTTATGGAGGAGGGCCAAGCCAACACGAAAAGATAGACGCACATCGAAGAGCGTAGGATCTCGCTATACTAATAGCCATACCATTTGCACCTCATCACCAAGGTGAGGTCTATGGTTTGAGCCAAAAAAAGCATCAAATTGCTCCATGATCGAAAATATTCCTCCAAAGGAGTGAGTTTCTCGGTTTTTATTTGTACATTTGCCATGTCATTTTGGAGATTTTGCTATACTTGTTTTGCAGCACTAAGGTTGGTGAAAAATCTGACATGGCAAAATTCCGAGCAACTTTGTGTTGTCCAGGTACTTATAAAAATACTAACTCATAAAGCTGCGGAAATTAGGTAACAACAACTACACTATCGATGACATCTGGAAGGTCAGCGGCTTCAGGAGCCGTAGCTCGGTGTTCCGCATACTCAACAAGTATGGGGTGAAGCTGAACCGTGGAAAGTTCAGTGGACCGCTCTGCAAGAGAAAACCAAAGGATGAAAGTGAAATATAAAAGGTGATTTTATGAAGAATATACTTTGTTTTGAAGGAGAATGGAAATTCAATACCCACAAAAAGCCTGAACGCTTTGATTTGAATAGCGAGCCTATTCTTAGAATGTTGAAAGAATATCATAAATGCGATGCTATTTATAGGCACATTTTGACAAAAGAGGATTTGAAACTCTACATAGAGTATTTCAACAGGAACAAACGTGAATGGAATAAAATAGACATTGTTTATATAGCTTGTCATGGTTGGTTTCATTCTATAAGTTTAGAGGGAGAGAATGGAAATGTTGATTTACAAGAATTGGCAGATATAGCCGGGGATTTCTTCCGTGATAAAATAGTTCACTTTAGTTGCTGTAAAACACTCGCTAACACCTCTGAAGTTGAGCACTTCAAGTCTATTACAGGCGCAAAATTGGTATGCGGATATAAGAAGAGCGTAGATGCAATGAAATCAGCCATAGCTGACACGGCTTTACTGAATGAATTGATAACAAGCAACAAGCCAGGCAATATCAAAAATATTGCCATTAGTAAGTTTCGCAAAACATACAAATCCTTATTGAACGAATTAGATTTTTGTGCAATATAGATAAATGGTGAGCCATACTGCAACTGATGCTTGCAGCATGGCTTGCCCATAATACTTGGCAGATAAGGCAATTCCTTATCTGTCTCTTCTGAAATCATTTCGCTTGTCTCCGTGGAAAAAGCTTTTGAGCGTTCCGCCCAAAGCCTTGAACACTAAGAACACCACGAACAAAGATACGATGTCGTCCATACGCTATAGTTTTCGTTCGTTATACTTGTGTCTTGTACAGATTGATGATGTCCATCCCCATCGACTTAGCTTTTCGGCAAGTGTAGAACGTGCCGCCCTTGGGCTTGCCATCGAAGAAAGCAATCAGTCCGCACGAATGAGAAAGCATATAATCATTTCGTCTGGTAAAGACTTTGCTTTGGATATTCTTGCCGTGTTTCCTTTATACGGTCATTTCTATTGCCTATTTTGTAGCATCTTACATAGACAAGTAGCCAAATAATATGGGATAATATTGATATAAACAACAGGTCTCAGGTGGTTGTCTACCCACAAATAAAAGTCAGCCGTGCCATAGTCGAGGAAAGTTAGTCTGAGGTACAAGAACTGTCTTTCTGCGACGACGGCTGGCTTTTTAAAGGTAATGTAGAGCTTTAATCAATTCGCAATCCACATGAAAAAAGCAAGTACCCAGGCATTCTCATATAATATGATGTCGTAGTAGAATATGAGGAACTGCTGATATTCAACCAGTTGTTCTTGTGCAAATGCAAAAGCTCGTCACCCGATAAAGTGAGCTGGAGTCTTTTCATACTGTAAGAAAGCTGAAAGCCAACATTGTTGGATACTCACTCCAAGCCACTTCCATTGGTCTTGCTGATGGCATATCTTATAGATCCTTTGAAATGGTCATATTTTAAATATGTGTACAAATGCGCCTCGTACTGCTCATTGTCTTGTTCTTTACCAGCGTAACTTCTGTACATACTTTTCTTGTACAAGCCACCAATGTCAAAATTGAATATTGATTTGAACCTTGTCGTAAAGTAGATTTCTCCCTTTGGCACATTCACCTTTGTGTTGAACCTCATACCATTTAATGAACTTGCCACACAGCTATTGGTCCACGCCACTTTCACGTTTGCATCTACCGGCCAGTGTCCTAATCCCTTGGTTACAACACCATGCAAAGACATCCACTCTTCATTGCCCCCATCCATATAAGTCTGTTTTCTTGTGACTCCATGTTGTGTGGCATCAGCCAATCCGTCTCCCTTTGTTTTGGAATACATGCCCGAAACAAACAGCAACAGATTGCTATAATTATTGATTAGACGATAGTGTATGGAATATGAATCCTTGCTGACAAATGGTGAATGAATGGAAGATGGCATATGTCAGGATGGATTGTTTGGCAAGGCTGCCTGGATAAAGCATGACATTTACCATAGCTATTGGATTTCCATTGTCATCAATAACCTTGCCGGACACTCGCTCTTGGGCAAATGAAAACATACTACTACACAATAAGTATAGTAGTATGCCAATAGTTTTAATATGGAGTTTATGCTTCATTTACATAATTCTTACCTTGCCTGCTTCTACACCACGAGATTTAATTCTTTCAGCTTCCAGCTTGTTGAATTCTTCCTGTGAGACAACCTTGCCTTTTGTCGGAACCTCAAAACTTGGAGTCTCATTAAGATTGACCATTTCTTGCAAAACATACGAATAAGTTGGCGTATCAAGTTGCATCACAATTCCTGGCAGTCCCAAATATCCCAACGGACCTACACCTAATGGTATCTCCGTGCAAAACCATGCGGTGACAGGTATGCTACCCGTTGCCGTAGCCTTTGTGCATTCCTTGCCATTTATTGTCTTTTTCTCGTTAGTGAGAGTCCACTCATAAGGTTTGTATTTATCCTTTATGAGGAAGAGTTTGTCAACAATGTACTTCTGTGCAAACACAGAATCCTTTGCCATGTCGATATAAATATCTCCAGTCAGTCCAACGACCTTTATGCCAGTATCACCTCCATTGGAGCCTTCGCTGAAAGAATATTTTCCATCAGCATAAAGCATTGTGAACGTTTTCTTGTCATTCTGGAATTTCTGAATCATCATTTTACGAATGTGTGCATCCTCAATGTTCTTTACAGCATCAGAGATTACATGTGTTGCCGCATAAGTACACTTTACGTTTTGTGATTGAGCAGACACACTGCCCAAACCAATAATGCTCATTAGAATAAGCAATAAATGTTTCATATTAGTTAAGAATTATATTTTACTTTTTGTACAAAGGTAAGAAAAGCTTTGGGATTAAACAAGAAAAAGTATCATATAATGTTCTTTGGTGAAGACTTATCTTGATTTAGGCGACTGCGAAATCCTTAACGGCATGATGACATGACGGCATTTTGACATGATGACATGATTTCATATCCCTCGTGAAAATAGCTCTGTTCAATCCTCTTGAATACCACTTCGCGGTCCTCCGTGTCGGCGGTGAGGTGATGAGAGAGTAGATAATGCAGTTAGAGGTCGATGATGGGCGAGCGCTCCATGGCTGAGAGATACGGGGCTTTGTCCCCTCTTTCCAGGGTTATTTGATTCATATTCAACTGGTCCCGATTTCAACGGGGACAGCAATGAGCGCATAAGATGAAAGCGGTTGTAGAAAATTTTTACAAAGTTTTCTACATAAGAAATGTTAATTTGAACAATGAAGCGTTGTGCGTATCGCTGATTTTTTGTATTTTTGCACCATCAAAGAAGGGGACGATATGGCAGAGATAGCTAACCGTATATACAAGACAAGCGAAGGGCAGATTCTCTTCCTCTCAGACTTCTCAGACATCAATGACAATGAGAAGGTGGTGAGTCGTGCACTTTCTGTAGAAGAAAAAAAGGGGAATATAGTTCGATTAGCTAATGGGGTTTATCTTCGCCCTAAAAATACCCGATTTGGGATCGTCTATCCGTCAATAGATGAAATGGTGATGGCTATAGCCAAGCGAGACAAGGTACAAATACAACCATCAGGAGTTACAGCGCTCAACAAACTGGGGCTCTCCACACAGGTGCCGACAAAATACACTTATCTGACATCGGGAAGCGGCAGAGTCTTGACTCTTGGTAATCGGACCATAGTGTTGAAAAGAAGTGTTCCTAAGAACTTTGCTTTTCGGACCATGTTGGCAGCGCTGCTTGTACAAGCTCTTAGGACATTAGGACAAAAGAATGTAGGCGATCAAGAACTCGCTACCATTAGAAAATTGGCCAATGAAGAGATACATAAAGACTTGTTTATACAAGATCTTGCTCTCATGCCAGTATGGATGAGAAAGCTGATAACCGATATAATCGATAAAAACGAGCGTTATGACACTTTGGTTAAATCACACAACAGATGAACGAATCGCAATGTTGCAACGTGCGGAAGAGAAGTTTCGTATTAACCAGGTTGCAATAGAAAAAGACTGGTGGGTAACTGTGGTGCTCAACGCTCTTTTCAAATGCTCATGTGCAGATCAACTCATCTTTAAGGGAGGCACAAGTCTCAGTAAGGGATGGAATTTGATAGAACGATTCAGTGAGGATATAGATTTATGGCTCATATAATATTGTTGTGTTTTTAACAATCTGTATTTCTTATGCAAACAAC
>OMCG01000980.1_pt1 | contig 18635 bp, 10 predicted proteins | sample 1674071 | NCBI WGS metagenome assembly OMCG01 (sample SAMEA103958139, study PRJEB25191) | human gut metagenome | biome: human-associated habitat [ENVO:00009003]; feature: intestine environment [ENVO:2100002]; material: feces | place: Germany | collected 2013/2015 | reverse complement strand
CTTGCAGAAGTGTCATAACGATTTTCAACCTTATATGTAGAATTTGCATAATTTTCTGTCTTTTTATTCATCATTATGCAACTTTCGGAATGTTTATTTATAAATGAAGTATAATTTTGACGGATATAAATCTGCAATCCGTCATTTGAGGGTTTAGGGCAGAAAAATACGGAGCAGGAAAAACCTGCTCCGTAAAAAACAACATTATTTTATTACTTGAGATATGCGCCGTTAGTGCCGATCTGACCGTCAATTCCAGTGAAACCGTCTGCACAGCAAACATAAACTCTCATATTAGCCCTACCAACAGAAGATACTGTAAGTGTGCCGTCTGTAACATATTTAACATCGCCTGTAACTGCATCAATATACTTGCCGTTAGGAAGGTTCTTGAATGTAGCACCGCCTGAGATAGTTACACAAGCAAGGCTGTCTGTAGCGCCCTGTGTGTAACGGCGAACGAATGCCATATTACCGTCAACATAAGTCTTGCTTCTTGTATACTGACCCTTCTGAAGTGCAGGAACTGCTCTTCTGATTCGGTTGAGCTGCTGAATATGAACAGCGAGAGGTGCTTCAAGTGTGCTTGCAACAGCACCGCTTGCATTAGTATATGTACCAAAGTCTGTTGCTGTTACGTCGCCCTCGAGGTAGTCACCGAAGTATGCACGACCTGTTGTTGCAAGAGGTGCATTAGGACCTACGTCCATAGGAACACCCTTCTGGAACTCAAGCTCAGAACCGTAGTAAAGACACGGAATACCACGGAAAGTAAAGAGCACATCAAGGTTCTCAGCCCATGACTGTGTACCGCCGTCATAACGGCTGTCCATATCAGGACCGTAGTCGTGAGAATCAACATATGTTACATTCCATGATGAGTCATTGTAGTACGGATCTTCTTCACAAGCACGGGTAAATGCGTTACTTGCATTTGAGAAGTTCCAATGCATCGGGAAGTCGATTACGCTTGTGCCGTTTGCCTTGCTGTAATCAGGTGTGTGATACTTAAGACCGTCAAGATAAACATTATCAGATGTGGGCTGATTTGCTGTACTTGCGTTGCTGTCATAGTGCTTAAGTGTAAGATTAATGTTTGCAGCCTGATCATTTGTAAATGAATCGATGTACTGGCTGTCTGATTCAGCCCATGTATAGAACGGAGCTGAAATTGCAGGAATGTTGTGGTTCCAGAATTCACTTACACGAGTACAAACCTCACCAAAGATGAAGAAGTTTTTACCGCCTGTCTTGAGCCATGACGGGAAGTAATACTGGTTAAGTGTAAGTCTTGAAACGTGCTTTTCAGTATCAAGTCTGAAAGCGTCAACACCCATGTTGATATAGTTGTTATAAACGTCGTTAAGGTAATTTGCAACTGTAGGATTCTCTGTGTTGATATCAACGCAGTCACCGGCAATCTGACCTGTCTGTACAGTCGGGCTTTCCCAGCTGAGGTCTTTGAAGTGGTGATAGTAGTTTTCCGTGTCGTGATTACCGGAGTCAAGCTCCTTAGTATCCTTCATGATATTAAGTCTTGCGGCATACTGATACTTAGGCTCAAGGTCATTATAGTTCGGGAATGTTTTAGCAAAGTCGCTTCCCTCAATAACCTTCATGCAATCTACAGAAGCAAGATCCTGAATTGAGTCGTATTCCTTTGTAAACATAGGAGCAAGAGTTGCCTCACCGAAGTTACCTGAATGGTTAACTACGATATCCTGAACAATCTTGATGCCCTTTTCATGAGCGGCATCAATAAGATCCTGATATGTAGCGCCGTCGCTCTCATAACGAACATCAACTGTTGAGAAGTCCATTGCATGGTAGCCGTGGTAATCGTAGCCTGACGCATTTGTTACAACAGGAGTAATCCAGATTGCGCTGAATCCGAGAGCCTTGATGTAGTCAAGCTTGTCGATAAGACCTTTGAAGTCACCACGCCATGCGGGATCGCTGTCGGGATTGTTTGCCTGTGAGTCGTCCCAGCAATGAACATCGTTACCTGTGTCACCGTCATAGAAACGGGTTGTGATTACAAAATAAATTGTGTCTTCACGCATGTCAACACGGTCAAATTCCTGCATATCTTCAGGATTTTTACTTGACCATCTCTTATTTTTGTACCACCACTCGCCTGTGTTTCTTGTGAGTTCCGCAGACTGCTTTCCGTTTGTAACAAACATCATATTGATTTTTGTTACATCGTTGAAAGTGTACTTGTAGTAGTTGTTTCCCTCGGAAGTCATCTTAACGCCGGGGTACTCCGTGCTGATGTTTTTCGGAAGACTGTTCCAATAATAGATTGTGGGCGTGCCTTCCTCACAGTAGTAATGTACTGTGATTGTGCTTGATGCCGAAGTGTCGTTATCGTCATCTGTATTAGCCGCACTTACGGACATAACAGATACCGTGCAAATTACGCAAATCGACAAAATCAAAGCAAGCAATTTTTTGATTTTTGCCATAGATTTTCCTCCTTTTGTTATACTTTGTACAACATAACATACAATTATATTATAATTTAGACAGCCTCATATATTTTTCTTTTAAAGAATTATTACAACTTTGATGCCGCCAAAGATTAAGCTCTCAATTTGGCTATTATATACAAAAAGGAGCGACAGATTCTGTTTTTTCAACTCTTTTAAAGGGTTAAGTCAAATCTGACGCTCCGTTAAATTATATTTTATATTTTCAAGCTTATATTAGGTTCAAACTTTGTGCGACTATTGCTTTAAAACGAATTTATCAAGTGTGTTTGCAATACCGTCGTTATCGTTTGATTCGCAGATGTAATCGGCAATCTTCTTTACATCGGTTACGGCATTACCCATTGCAACGCCGAAGCCTGCATAACCTATCATTGTCATATCGTTGTAGTTGTCGCCGAAAGCGGCAAGCTCTTCCCTTTTAATCTTGAGTTTATCAAGCAAAAGCGGAAGCATTGAGCCTTTTGTAACACCAAACGGCATAATCTCAAGAAAATAAGGTGCGCTTTTATATACATCGAGCAAGCCGTCATAACGGTCTGCAAGAATTTTCTGATACTTATCAAGCTCATCAGGTTCGCCTGCAAGAAGAATTTTGTTGATATCAAATCTTACAGATGAGATAAAATCGTCAACAACAACCATTTCGGCCTTGATAACGTCCCTTTCAACATAGGTATAGTCGTTCACCTTATTATCCGAGATGATTCGCCTGTCATCGTATGTGTTGATTGTAATGTTTGAATCCTTCAAAACATTCACAATGTCGGGAAGATATTCAAGCGGAAACAGCTTGCTCACCATAGTTTCGCCTGTTTCGCAATTGATAATCCTGCCGCCGTTGAAAGCCATAATAAAACCGCCGAAACGGTCAAGCATAAGGTCTTTTGCTATCGGCATAATTCCTACGGGATGTCTGCCTGACGCAAGAATAATTTTCTTGCCCTGCTTCTGCGCCTCCATAAGAGCATATCTTGTACGGGGAGTAATCTCCTTTTGGGAGTTTGTCAGCGTACCGTCAATGTCAAGCGCTATTAATTTGTAATCCATGAAACCACCCTTAACATATCAATTTCTAAACACAATCAGTATGTTACGGTCAAATTTGACCGTATAAAATATACCACAAATCGCCCAAAAATGCAACTAAAAAGCCGATTTTAGCCCATATAAAAGCTATTTTCACCATTTTTCCGCTTTGTCTTTTTCGCCAACAAAAAACGGACGAAAAGAGAATTTTCCTTTCGTCCGAAATTAAATATATTCAGCTTTTATTTATTCTTCCGATTTTGTATCGTTGTCGGATTCAGCCTTTTGTTGCAATTTTTCCTTCTGCAAACGGTCTATAATTTCGTTGATGTCGCTGTCCTTCGGTGATTTGTCATGTCCCGTAAGTATGCGGATTATAACGACAAGCTCATCAATGAATATCAGCAGCAGCGCCGCAATAAAAATCAGCAGTCCCCACGGTGAGAAGAAAAGGTTATACAGAGCGTCAATGAATCCGAGCTTGCACACCATAATATAAAGCACATCTTCGGTTGAAATTTCCGGGTCGGGAGTATCGTTTGCAATGCCCTTTGTCTGTAGCTTATATGTGCCGTCAGCTGTTTTATACGGTGCAACTACAACCTTATGAGTCACGAGAAGTCCCTCGGTCTGCCCACTGCCGCGATAGGTGATAATATCGCCGACCTTGAGGGCGGTCGGATCGTCAACGCTCTTTCCGAGAATAACATCGCCGATCATAAGCTCGGGCTGCATACTGCCCGTTGAAACTCGAAGCACGGAATATCCGAAAAGCGAAGGTGTTTTTCCGTTCACCTTTGAACCCATAAACACAATTACGGTCAGCACAAGTATTGCAAGCACTCCCCAGCAAATTATATTTTTAATTATCCGCAGGGTTTTGCGGAGCTTTGATTCATGCCTTTTCCTTATTCTATTTTTTGATTTGAGGTGTTCGGTTGTTACAGATGTCACTTCAACCGCATTTTCAAAATCGTTATTTTTATCCATAAATTCCTCCACGGTGTGCAACCGTTCTCAGTTCGTGTAGATTGTTTGCAATATGCGAAACATATCCGCCCGAGCGTTGTTTTGTATCGGTCTTTACTTTCATTCATATCGGTGTGCCACCGTTCTCAGTTTGTGAAGACAGTTTGTTAAATTCAAAACATATTTCGCCCGAATGTAACATTGCAATCGTTCGTACAAACACAAGCTATCCGTTAATGAACATATTTTATATAACGAAAATGCGTATATATTCGTCAAAACGGGCGGATTTTATTCTCTGCTACCGATTATAAATTATAATAAAAAAGGGCTGTAAAAACAACCCTTTTGGAAATTTAAAATTTTAAAATTTTAAAGCGAGATGTAAACATCATCAAGCGTGTATGTTATTGTTGATGACGATTCATTCTTGATGTACCAATACACCTTTGAAACCGTAGGTCCGTCAGTAGCTTTCGGCTTGATTTCAAGGTTTGTCACAATAGGTGTGTCTATTGAATCTGTGCTTACAGATGTAACACTGATTTCCGTGGTTACGGAATAGGTATCTCCATATGCACCGCCCTTAATTGTTGTTGTGAGCTTTGCAGTACCCTCAGCCACAGGAGTAATTACACCGTTTGCACCGACTTTAAACACGCTGTTTGATGATGACGAATAGCTTATACTGCTACCTACGTAATCTGTTCCTGCAACAAGGCCTGCGTTAAATGTACGGCCCAGAGGAATGTTAATACTGTCGTAACAATTGACAAAGTTAGCACAGTCAGTTAAAGGATTGTTAAAAGAATATGTATCACAGTTGTGATAACCATTCTCCACACCCGCTCTTAATGTAAATACATAACAATTAGTTGGGGAAATTTTAGGGCAATATGATGCAACACTTATGCAGGGGGTAGCATTCACTCCTGAAGGGCTATTATTTACATATATCTGAATACGTTTAGCAGTAATCGGAATGTCAGCATATAAAATTTTATGACCGTCAACATATTTCACATACGTCATATTGATAACATCAGTCGTCCAACTTGGGTTATCTTTATCTTCAAGTGAATAGCGTATCTTGGTTGTTGTGTCGGAATCATTCCAACTTTTAACACCATTTGCATTAAAATAAATTCTGTACTTGTCAAGAGTAGTTTTCGTATAAGTACTGTTACTACCGACAATATCATTATAAGACCTATATGTCTTGAGCGGTTTGTTGACGCCGACATAAAGTCCAGACGCAGATGCCGTACCGCTTGTTTTCAGACCTTTTATGAAAAGCGAAACATTCTGTTCGGCATTGCCCGAGTTAGAAATTTCGGTGCAAAAATATCTTCTCTTTCCTGCCTCCAGAGAACCTCCGAAATTAGTAACTGCATTTTCACCGAAAGTAGAGCCGTCATCACTTGACTCAACGGTTTTGATGCTGATGTTCTGACCGTTGCTGATTTTGTACTGACCGCTCCACCTGAGAGAGTCACCCGATTCGGTTCGAGGACGGCTGAACCATGAAAAAGTCGTGGTCACACCGCAAAGCAGACAAAGTACAAGTCCGAGTGCGATTACAATTGCAAATTTTGATTTCTTCATGGTTTCACCTCCGTTGATTTAACCTTTAATTTTACTTTGTTATCCAAGAACCACCGCAGTTATCCCAACCGTTGTTAAGTTTATAACAATTTTTTCCGTCAGTTGGTAAACTTTCATAACCGCTATTGTTACCAGGTGTCTGATTCCATTTGTTATCCAATTTATTATCAGTATTTGAACCATTCATTCTGTAGAAAATTACTTCATTATAACCGTCAGAAAGCGTAAGTGTAAATGAATAACAACTTAAAGCCTTATCGTATGTCATGCTATACCACTTATAGTCGTTATTAGTTGAATTGTGAACATAGGCTGCAAATCTTGCACCGTCCTTCTTCCAATCATCGCTAGGCATAAAGTAGTAAGTCTTGGTCTCACTCTTTATAAACTTCGCATAATAATGAACCGAAGAATTTACTGAAATACTGAGTTCGGCATTATCTGCAACATTATGTATGCAGTCGCTGTCGGAAAACCAGCCGGCAAACTGATAACCTTCATTGCAAACAGCTGTTGCCGTAACGGTTGTCTGGTCGGAATATGTATTTGTTACGGCACTTGTGTGCACAACACCGCCAACGCTGACTTTACCGCCTGTAAAGCCGTTTGTTTCCTTTGAGCCTGCTGAATCATAGCTTACGGCATCAAGCACAACTTCATAGCTGGCAAACGGATAGGTTGCCCATTTGCCAGAAGCTTTATCAGTATTACCGGACGATGTTATTACATAGCAATTACAACCGGAATCCCTACCAACTATATCCTCAGTCTGTACAAGTTTATTATTCCATTTGTTTTTCGAGTCATAACTATTATCGCTTGTGTTTTTCATCTTTACAAAAATATAATTTTCACAAGAAATCCAATTATAATCGCTCTCATTTGTAATTTCAGCCTTGTAAACATTTCCCTCAACAAGAGTCATGTCAAACCAATGTGATGTACCACCTTGCCACATATATAAGGCAATGCTTGATGTTTTTACACCATTGTTGTTATATGTTTTCCATTCATTAGGGACTTGCAGATAAATATCACGCTTTTGTTCAACTTCAAATTTAGCATAAACAGTTGTATTAGCCTTGATAACCGTTGTCAAAGGATTGTTTTTGTAATCGCCTGTATACGGTTGTGTACAGCCAAGGTCTGTGTACCAACCGATGAACGAATAACCCGACTTTGGAGTAGCTGTCAGTGCAACACTCTCGCCCCACTTTGCAACAGTAGAAACTGTGCTTGCGGCTGTTGTGTCGCCTGCCTGAACAGTACCGCATGCATTGCTGACTGCTCCGTTAAGTACGGCTGAGGCCTTTACCTCAAATTCTTTAAGCTTGAACCTTGCATGTAAAGTAAAGTCAGCTTTGATGTTTTCACAAACATAAGTTGCCTTGTTGCTGACTGGAGTAACGCTTGAATCGTTATACCAACCGTCAAAGTCATAGCCCTCGGCAGGGGTTGCAACAAATGTTGCACTTCCGTCATAATCCACCGAAACTGTAACTGCAGTTGACGGTCCAACTACTTTAGGTGCAGTAAACTTTACCGTACCTACTGAATCATCGTCAACAACTGCTTTGACTGAAAATGACTGCAGCTTAAACAATGCGTAGTATTCGCAATCGGCATCGACATTTGTAAGAACAAGCTGTTGTTCCGACGATACAAGGTTTGTTGTACACTCCCTGTCGGAATACCAACCCATAAACTTATAATTTGGCTTTGTATTTGCAACAAGAGTTACGCCGTTTCCGTTGGTAACCACCGCAGTTGATGTTGCACCTTCCGGCGAATTGCCTGCCTTAACAGTACCTGCTGTATCGACAATATTTCCGCCGAACACGGCATTAGCGGTAACTTTGCGAGATGATACATCCGAAAACTCTGCATACAGAGTCAAATCCTTCTTTATTGCCGCAGTTTCCACTGTCTTATCTGTGTACTGACAATCATTAAGAATCTTGCTGTCTGCCTTTATATTGCATTGCGGATCGGTAAACCAACCCTTAAACTCATAGTTGGCATTTGCATTAGCCGTGAGTGTGGCAAGCGTACCCCACTCAACAGTTGTCTCAATCTTTGCGGCAGGGGTATCAGCTCCAAGCTGAACCGTACCGCCCGCTACGTTGATTTTTCCCTCTGTTACTGAATAAACTTTGAGATTAAGATTGACAATCTTGAATTTTGCATACAGAGTATAGTCAGCCTTTATGCTGCTTACTTTGTACGGAGTCGTTTCGCTGACAAGTGTCTGACAGTTTTCGTCCGAATACCAGCCGACAAACTCATAACCCTCGCCTGCATTCGCAACAAAAGTTGCAGAACCGTTGTAGTTTACCTTGACGGTAACGCTTGTATTAGACGCCTCGGATGACGGTGAAGAAAACTGTACTGTGCTGTTTTTCTTATCATTCGGATGATTTGCAACCGCTGTTACCGAGAACTGCTTAATCATAAATTTGGCATAATACAAATGATTTGCCTGAATATTCTTAATTGAAAGCGTAAGATCCTGACTTTCCAGTTTTGTGCATTTCTCGTCAGAATACCAACCATTGAAGTCATAGCCCTCTTTTGGTGTGGCTGTGATTGATGTGTTTTGCCCCTCAAGGTACGAACCGACAGTGTATGCGCCCTCTTCGCCGTCTAAAATCTTAACAGTACCACCTGTGCTGTTTGCAACAGCTCCGTCCGAAACAGCTTTTGCCTCAACTTTATACTGTCTTTGGAATTTCGCATAAAACTTATGCTCGGCTGATGTATCATTTGCTTGGTAAGCACCGTTGCTGAGGGTAACTGGAGCATTAAATTCGGGGTCAGAGTACCAACCGATAAATCTGTATTTGTTGCTGTCGGTCGGTTTTGCATTAAGAGTGACGGTTGTACCCTTTGTAACCTTAACGCTTGTTGCGCCGTCCATACCGCCTGTTACGCTTACTGTGCCCATTGGTGCATTATTATCCCTTCCATCCGTACATGTAGAATGAACGGAAACAATAGCAGGAGGTGCCCAGTAGCCTGTGTTTTGTGAAGTAATAACATAGTTCACCGAAGAATCTCTGTTCGGTGCGCTGATGCTGTAATCTTTGCCGTTGTAAGTAAATTTGAATGTAATCGAATGTGCGGCATCGCTGTTAGGATTGGGCAAATATGCAACCCAACCGCTGAGTGACGCTTTTTCATTCGGTTCAAAAGTCATTGCTATCGGAGTTGAACTGCCCTGAACATACATATCAACCGCAAGATACTTTCCGTCAACCTGTTTCATCGGCAATGTTTTTTCATCTTCACTTGAGAGGAGAATTTTCTGAACCCCTCCCCATGTGCCATAGCCGTTTTTTGACTTATCCTTATATCCGTAGGCTGTGAATGTCTGTGAATCGGCATCAACACCAGCTTGCAGAGTTGTTGTCCATTTTGCAACATAGCTGTCCTGCGGATTCGATGTTACGGTTGGTTCGCAGCTGTAGAAGGTAACTGCTGCGTTAGGCTTATCTGTATAGTCTGAACCGAGCTTAATAAAATAGTTACCGCTCGAATCCTTTGAAAGCTTTTCACACTTGCTTTTGCCATCCTGGTAAATCCAGATTGCACGGTTGTTTTTGGTAGCCCAACCCGCACCGAGAGATGGATCGCCCGTTGTTTTATCGTAAAAAGTCAATTCTCCGGCCTGGGGACTCTGAGTAATAAGCTTGAAGTTGTCAATTGTAACAGTCTGTCCGGCATACTTTGTCTTTCTGCTGTCATCCTGTAACCACACACGCATTGTAACCTTGTGCGGTTTTGAATCTGCCGGAACGGTAAAAAGAGGACTTTCTGCTGTTGAACCCGTGTATGAACCGAAAGATTTGACATTTTCCTGTCCTTTGATATTCAGGTTTGTACCGGCAACAACCTCTGTCGTGCTGTTGCTCTTACCGCAGACAACCGTATTACTGCCGTCACAAACGAATGAAACACGAAGCTTTCCCTCGTCTGCATCAGCATCATTAACCTTGATTGTGGGAACCTTATCAAAATAGAATGACGCCTTTGTTCCCTTTGCGGTAACATTGAAAGAAAAATCAATGTAGTTGACATTCTTATCGTTTACAGTAGCCTGTCTGTATGTAGCAGACTGCTCGCCGTTTGCAGTTAAGGTCGGAAAATAAACATCTGTGCCGTTTGCGCTTGTTGCAGAGGCAAGGTGAACATCGCCTGCCTGACGAAAATATTTTGTAAGATCAATTGTCTTTCCGTCATAGCTGTTACCATAGCCGATATTAGCGTTGGTAAACACATAGTTATCAATTGTACCGTTGTTCAAATCAAGCTTAATGGTTGAAATTGTTTCCACCCATGCAGAAACCGACACGATAGCGATTGCCAACACTTCAACAAGTGCCACAATGCTTAAAATCATGCTTTTTCTCTTTTCTTTGCCCGACTTTTTGCCGATTGCAAGCTTTTCTTTAAAATAAGCCGCCAAAAGAGTAAATCTCTCTTTCATTGTGACACCTCCTTTTTATATTTTGCATTATTTTGCATTATTATTAATACGATGCTCTATCATCGTTGTTCACGTGATAAGTAACATTGGACGATGTGGAGAAGATATATTCACTCGCTGCCGGAATAAGCTTTGGGGTTGAATCGGAATTGTTCACAAACTTAAATCCGATAACTCGTGATCCTTTCGGCGCCTCGCAGCCAACAAGTTCACACCTATCACCGTCTTTAGTAGTAACCTTCATCTCATGCGGTGTTTCTTTGCCGTCATACTTATAAATTACATAAGGTGTATAAGCTCCGGTTGCAAGATCATTTCTGAGCCACCCTTTACTCTCCGGAATGTTGAGATATACACCGGTAGTTACAGTATCTTCGGAAGAGCCTCCTCCGCTTGTCGGAGTTGTGACTGAAGGTACTGTTGTTTCAACAGTTGAGCCGCCCGGATTATAATCCCAGTATCCGATACAAGGGGACAGTCTTTCAGCAGTAGTATCGGTTTTGCCATAACCGTTACCTCTCCTGGCAGTATAAACAAGGCTGCGGTTACCGTTTACAATTCTGCTTTCCTGTAACTCATACAAATCATCGTTATCAACTATCCATTTTTGTGCCGTAGGGCTCAATTCGCCGCTTACACCAACCTTGGTGTGCCATGAGTTATAGATTATATTATTCGTTGTACTGAATCTGAAAAAGCTTATATCTGTTGTTACATCTTTTGGCAACGCAGCTGTCCATGTGTTATATCCGCCTACCTGACCAAGATATTTCATAACGACAGTTTTCTGAGTTTTATCAGTATCTTTATACTGCATGGTAACTATACAGTCATCTGTTTTAATCCACGGAGTATTTTCGTCCTTATCGCCTCTTGTTTTATCAATAAAGGTGATAGCCTCCATATCATTGTAATTACTTTCGAGTTCAACATCAATTGTAACCTTTGCGCCTGCATACTTATCATAAACAGACTGATCTTCATACGCACCCTCAAACCACGCTACCAATGTTACATCAAGAGGTTTCTGACCTAAAAGCGTGAACAAGCTTTCGCCTGAATAGAAGTAGAAATCAGAAAATGTCTTGCATGATGAAAGCTTCGTAGCAGGAGAGCCGTCCATATTCGTTGAGCTTACTGCATTATAATTTTTAGCATGCTCGTCAATAAGAGCACTTGGATCAATTACAGTAGGAGTTTTACTGCTGTCGGTAATAAACGCAAGTCTTAACGGACAAGGATCATAGACCTTCTGATCGACAGGAACGCCTTTATCGTTACGAATAATCTCGGTTGAGCCGTCAAACTTACCGAGAACAGTTTTACCGTCTGCCGAAACAATTGTAATATTATAACCTTTGACATAAACATTTGTCATATCCGAATCGGCATTAAGCTTAAAATCCTTATATACGTATGTTTTATTTCTGTCGCCTGCAGTTCCTTCACGGAATTTCATGGCAGATGTTGAATCCTTAAAGTTGCCCTCTGACGGGAAGAACATATTCCTTCCGTCAACGCTTGAAGCCTCTTCAAGCTTAAAGCCTTTAACAACAAGGTGGTTTGAAAGATCTTCCTGACCGTCATTGACACGGAGTGCAGCACTTGACTCAAGTGAAAACGCCTGAGAATTAATACTTGCCGTATCTTTTACGGTAAACCATGCCACCGTTGTTACAAGCACAAGAGTAAAAACAAGGAACAATGATACATATGAAATTGCGAGCTTTTTTCTGCCAAGAAGTCTGTTGTCGGAAAGTGCAAAAAACGAGTTCTGCACTCTTTCTTTCAGTTTCATACTTCATTACTCCTTTCCTGATTTTTATTTTTTATTGTTCATCGCCCTTTGAGAGAACAAGGTTTGCTTTGAACTTTCCGTTTACAAGGGCAAGTCTTGCCTCAGCGTCTTCGCCGTCAACCCACATATTACAGGTTACCATTCCAGTATATATGCCGTTTTGAGTTGTGTCCTTTTCTAAAGACATAATTTTTTTCTTTGAACCAAGCTCGTATGTGTAATCCCCTTTGGTTGTAAAGCCATCGCTGTTTGCAACAAAAACCTGACCGAGTGATGAACCGTCATCGGCGGAAACGAATTTTTTAACCCATTTACTACCGTCTTTTTCATAATAACCATGCGAATATGATTCGCCCTCACGCTTGTCTGTGCTTACAGAATACTTTGTTGTATCTGAATTTACATTAAGTAAAATGTTCGGGGCAGGAATCCACAAAAGCTTTGTTTCGTAAGTTTTATAATTTGCAACCGAAAACCTTACCGCACCGGTTACGCAGTCTCTTGAAATTCCCTTTGAGTCACCGCTTTCACCGAAATCACTCTTATTATCTGCATTTTCACCTGTAAGATTTTTTGCATTCGGACTGATTTTAGATTTACTGTCCAGATAAATATCGAACTTGGATTTTGAACGAACATACAGGTCAAAAGAAAGGAAGTGAACCGAACTGTCGGCAAGATCCCAGTCGGCAACATCAAGAATAGGAGAAGCAACTCCGTTTTCCTGTTTGAGGGGCGGCTTATAAAATGTGTATCCGTCGCTCGAAACCTCAGTCATCTTGATATCATCAATAAACGAATAATTTTTGCTGTTCAATTCAATCGTATTTTTGTACGCTGCGTCATCCTTCGGAGCCGGATCTTCGTGCTTAACAACAGCAATTTCAATACCGTCAGGTGCCTGACACTCAATGTTGATGCCATCGGCTTCGGCTGACTGCTTATCCGTAAACCACGCCTGAATGCCGCAAAAGCCGGCAAGTGCAACAGTGAACAGAACTATTAAATTTTTAGCAATCATTCTGCCCGTTTTTCTGTTGGGCGCAGTAGAATTTTTCATTTTTGCCCCTTATTCTTTACCAAAGTAAACTGAAACAAATCCGTTTGCTTTCAGAGTTTTGTTATGGAAAACAGTTGTTTTTCTTTTGGTTGCATCTCTTACAATGTTTTCAAAATTCATCACAAACGGTCTGTCAACACCGGAAAATGTAATTACAATCGGCAGATTGCTCATACCTTTCAGCATTGAACACAAATCGTTAAATGCAACAGTAAGATCTGCCTGCTTTTTATAAACATTATATACGCTTGCGCCGCTCTGTGAAAAGCCTGCAAGCACAACACCCTTTTTACTTCTGCATATGCAAAGAGATCTTACGCTTTTCTGTGCGTTTATAAGCTCGTCTGCGATTGAAAGCTTGCCGAATTTTGCAAGCTCTTCGGCATATTTTGAAACAACTGCAACACTGCCGAAGCCGTAGTCACGAACGAACAAATCGCCTGTATCCTTGACAGATTTAATTTCATCCTTAGCAAGGCTGATTTTTTCGCTTGCTTTCTTTTCGGCTTTGCGAATTTCAGCCTGAGCCTCTTTTTTAACCTCGGCAACCTTGGCTTTCATACGCTTTTCGCAAGCCTTTTCTGCAAGCTCAACCTTTTTGTCAACCGACTTATAAGCCTTTTTAAGCTCAGAAGCGTGAGCGGCATTGCTTGCGGCTGATGATTTAAGGTTGGCTTCCTTAATTTCAGCAAGTTCATTCTTGTGAGTTTCTTCTTTATCTGCAAGCTCTTTAAGATGCTTTTGCTCTGTTTCATTTGCCTTTGCCGCAAAATCCGCATTCAGCTTTGCTACATAAGTGTTATGTTCAGCCTCTGCATCGTTGAATTTATGGTTAAGCGATTCAACCTCTGCCGAATGAGCATCGTTCATCTGCTGTTTTTCTTCAGCAAAATCAGCATTCATTTTGCTGACTGTTTCCTTATGCTGAATGCGTTCGGTTTGGAGAGTATCAGTGAGCTTCTCATTTTTGTCAGACAAATCGGTAATCTTACGAGCGTCCTCTTCAATCTGCGCATGACATTTTTCAAGGTTTTCCGTAAGAGCCGTAATCTTTGCAAGTTGTTCGGCAACCTGAGTTTCAAGTTCTTCGATATGAGCCTTCTGCTCGGCGATAACAGTCTCCTGCTCTTTCACCTTTGTCTGCAAACGAGCATTCTCCTGCACAAGCACGAGAATTCTGTTATTTAATTCTACTATTTTTTTATTGAGTGTGTCAATAGTCTGATTGAGTTCATCAATCGTTTTATTCAACTCTTCAATAGTATCTTTTAACTGCTGATTTTCTTCCTCAAGCTCGGCAATTCTCTTTTCTGCCTCCATCAACTTGAGTTTTGTCTGCTGGAGTTCAGCCTTAACCTCTTCAAGTCGGTCTTCAAGAGCAGAAACCTTACCTCTGAGTGTGAGAATCTGCTGTTCTTTCTGATCGATTATAACCTTTAAATTATTGATTTCACTTGTAAGGTCAAGAATTTTCTTTTCACGGTCACGAATTTCACGAAGGCGGATTTCCATTTCCTCTTTACGAACAGCCTCAAGCTGTGCCTTCATAACCGCCTCACGGGTTTTTTGAGGTTTTGCCGCCTCCTCAGCAAGACGAGCATTTTCTGCGTCGTACTGTTCCTTGAGAATTACACGAAGTCCGGGGTTGGTTGCTATAGACATCATAAAATGCTCAAAGCCCATTGCAAAATAAACATCTTGCTGAACCGTGTCCGTCATCTTACCGTCATAATCCTCGGTAACAACCTCAAAGCCCTTGCGTTTGTAGCTGTCAAGGAAGTTCCACAGTTCAACAGCCTTTTTGAAGTTAGGATTCTTCTTGAGAAGGTTGGTCTGTGTAAGCGGCGGGTGAACCTCAGGCTGATTTGCGATTTCCTTCATCAACTGAGTGTTCAAAAACTCATTGAGTGTTGTTCTGATTTTTCTGATTCGGTCAAAGTCCGAAAGCTGTGTAACATCAAGAACATCAAGGTCATCGGCAAGAGTTTCATGCGATTCATTTATATAGTTAAGATTAAAATCTACTTTTTTCTCGTTAAAATTAATGTGACGAACCATTGAAATATCGTTATAACTGTCGTTCGGCACATCCTTCATCTTTGAATACTTGTCATCAACAAAGTGAAGCGCTTTGCGAATGAGCGTCATAAGAACACGGTTTTCGTAAATTGCAAAGCTCTCTTCACGCTCAATTGTGAGGATTTTATTGGGTGTTACCATATCACCCTCAACCTTGGCAATAAAGTTAGTGTGCTGCGAAAGGTGTTTAACTGACTCGGGGCCAATCTTTTTTGCAAGCTCAACTCTAACAACATTGTCAACCTGCTTAATAAAACGGCGCTGTTCGTCAATTGCTTTCTGAATGTACGGAAGTGTTTCCTCAATGGCAACAACCCATTCCATGTCTATAACCTTTTCGTTGGTCTTACCGTCGAGTCTGTCCTCGCCTTTGTCGCCGTCTTTAAGGCCTTCCATTATGTAGTTGTAAGTAAAATCATTTTTCAGAATATCCTGCATATTCATATATGCTCTGAAATATTTACTAAAATCAGCCATTGATTTTTCTCCAATCAGATAGTTTACCGTTTATAAAAGGCGCAAAGTCCTTTCACCAAGCAAAGGGCGAACAGAGTTCGCCCTGAATTGCTAAAATTATACAAGCTTTTTAAGCATACGGAGATAATCCTTGCTTTCGTTCATGTTTTCTTCACCGAAAAGCTCGTCAATATACGCACAAAGGCCGTCAATCTCGTCACGGATGTATGAAAGGTTAAGTGACTCAAATTTTCTGAATACTTTACGGGCAAGAACATAATCAAGACCGTCAAGCTCGGTTCCGCCTGTACCGACATAAGCAGGAACAAAGTCACGAAGCTGCTTTACAATACGGTTACCAAAAGCTATGCGGAAATGCTCAATAACATAATCATCCAGAAGGGCAATCTTTTTGAGGTTCTCTTCCGAAACAACAAATTGAACCTTAGCGGCATTGAGGATGTACTCAAAATGTTTGTATGAAATGTATACAGAGTCTGTGAGAGGTGCGTCAAAAGCAACACCCTTTGTGTCGATGTTAATCGGCATAGCACGGTCATAAACCTTATCTGTGATAGCAAATGTCGAGTCATCGTTATTCGCAGTACCAATGTACCACATATTCGGCGGAATTTTGAGCTGACCGTTCACGATATGCTTCGGGTCAGACGGCCAAGAGTTCGGGATGATATCAACAACCCACTCATCTCTTGACGGCATTTCAAGAATTGAAAGCATCTCGGCAAAGTAATACTCAACTCGAGCGATATTCATCTCATCGAGGATTACCGCATAGATGTTTTCGTTATACGATGCCTCATACATTGCACGGAGAAGCTCGGTTTCGTTGAACTTCTTTGTAAATTCGTTGAAGTAACCGAAAAGCTCTGTTCTGTCGCGCCATGACGGCTGAACGGAAGCAACGATTGAAGGATTGTTTACAAACTTACCAAAGGCGTAAGCAAGTGAAGTTTTACCTGTACCTGAAATACCCTGAAGGATAATAAGTCTGGTAGACGCAAACGCAGCAACAAAAAGTCTGATAAGCTTAATATCGTAGTAAAGACCAAGCTGTGAACAAGCAAAGAGTCTGAAACGCTCACAGAACTCGGGAAGTGTGATATCGTTGTCATAAACCGGCGGAACATAATCTGCCCAAAGGTGGTCGATTTCCGTAAGTTTGTAGAAACGGCTTTCGCCTGTGTCCTGTTCTTCGCCGTTGTTGAGCGACTCGATTTCTTCGCCTGTAAGCTCTGAAATCTCGTTGGGGTTAAGACCAATCTGTGAAACCTTCATAGAGAGAATCTTATCCTTTTCAAGGTTAAGTCTCATAACCTCTTTGTTGAGTGCCTGAACCTCTTTAACAAGAGAATCTGTATCTTTTCTTCTTCTGTGCGAACGAATAAACTTTTTTACAGCGACGACAATAAGCCATACGCAAAGTGCAAGCACAGCTACCAGAAGCACAATGGCAATAATCGCAATTACCCATGCGAGGCCGCCAAGCTCCGTGGTATAGGCATTAATAATGTTTACATAAGCGGAAAAATCAAAGGCATTGCCTACTCCGCCAAATAACCCGGTGATTATTGACCATAATGAGCCAAAAAACTGACCGAGAAATTCAAAAAGAAATTTAAATACTGTATCCACGGTACTTCGTCTCCTTAAAAAAATCTACTCTCATCTTTTGTGTAAGAACACATTTCTAAATTCCTATCTGAAATCTGTCATAAAGGACAGCTTCTTCAAGGCGGGCGGCCAATGACCGCCCCTACAGTATGTAACTGTATTTCTTTCTCAGCTTTGAGACTGAGAAAGAAATATACCGTTACGATAAACGCTATGAATGCGTTAGGGACAAATTTGTCATAACTTAATCGGAATTATCAGCGGAATTATTGCCGTCAGCAGGTGTTTGTACCTCGGGCTCATTTTCCGCCTTGTCCTGATTTTCTCCGACGGAGGCAAGATATTCCTCAATAGCTCTCTTTTTCTGTTCTTCGGTAAGCTCTGCGGAATCAACCGCAAGCTTTGCCTCTTCGAGAGTTTTTTCCTTATTGTAGGCAAGGAGGTTGAGAACAACACGAACCGCTTCATAAACAAAGAAAATAATCATCGGAAGCAGAACGCAGAGGAAAAATCCAAGCTGAGTTCTGATAAAGCTTAAAAAGTTACCCACGCCGCCAATCTTCGTACCTGTGTACTTGGCAACAATAGTCGAAGAGGTTTGAAGATCCTTATCGGGCTCGGGGTTGGTTTTCTTATTGTCACCCTGTGTTCTGTAGTAGGTAATGTTGTCATCCTTAACAACCTCAACAATTCGGTGGGTGTTAAGAACGGACTCACCGTTGACTGTGATTGGGAATGTAACAATGTCACCTTTCTGATATTCATATGAAGGGTCATTTGTAACATCACTGAAAATTAAATCACCAACGTTAATTGTGTCCTCCATTGAATCAGTCTGAACGCTGAGGGGTGCAATGCCGAAAATATTGGGGACCCCTGATGATTTAGATGTTAATGATAATGTAACAATAAGTACTGATACTACCAAAACCAGTATAACAACAATATCTATAATAACATTGATTATCTTTTTTAACACTTTTTTCATGCAAGGGGACTCCGATCAAATAATTTGCTTAATATTATGTT
>OMCG01000943.1_pt1 | contig 19035 bp, 22 predicted proteins | sample 1674071 | NCBI WGS metagenome assembly OMCG01 (sample SAMEA103958139, study PRJEB25191) | human gut metagenome | biome: human-associated habitat [ENVO:00009003]; feature: intestine environment [ENVO:2100002]; material: feces | place: Germany | collected 2013/2015 | reverse complement strand
ACCGGGCATTTTTCATTTACAGGAGGATTTTGAATGAACAATACCGCAACCAACAGTACCCCTTGCCCGACTGTGAGAAAGCAGATCGGCAAGACAACCTATATCGTCCGTGTGCATTTCAGCGAGACCGCCAAGGAGACAATGGAGGACAAAATCAAGCGTCTGCTCCGTGAGGAAGTCCGCAAAATGTGACTTCTTTTTGAATTTGATGAAAAAGTCCTTGACTTTTCGTCTCTGGCAAGACCCTGAAATCCATCCTGATTAGCTGCGGCGCTCGCCTTGCCCCCTTCGATATTGCGGAGCTGCGGGAGATCATGTCCGACGACGAGCTGGAGCTGGACACCCTGGGCGACCGGAAAACGGCGCTGTTCCTCATTATGAGCGACACGGATACCACCTTCAACTTCGTCATTGCCATGCTGCAAAGCCAGTTATTCAATCTTCTATGCGACAAGGCGGACGATGTGTACGGCGGCAGGCTGCCCGTCCATGTGCGGTGCCTTCTGGACGAGTTCGCCAACATTGGGCAGATACCCAACTTTGACAAGCTGATCGCCACCATCCGGAGCCGGGAAATCTCGGCTTCTATCATTTTGCAGTCCCAAAGTCAGTTAAAGACCATCTACAAGGATGCTGCGGATACCATTGTGGGCAACTGCGACACCACCTTGTTTTTGGGAGGCAAGGAGAAATCCACCCTGAAAGAAATCTCGGAGCTGCTGGGCAAGGGGACCATCGACAGCTTCAATCAATCCGAGAACCGGGGCAGTCAGGTTTCTCACGGCCTCAACTATCAGAAATTAGGAAAGGAGCTGATGACGCAGGACGAGATTGCGGTGATGGACGGAGGCAAGTGTATTTTGCAGCTTCGAGGGGTGCGGCCGTTTTTCAGCGACAAGTTTGATATAACGAAGCACCCACGCTACAAGTACCTTGCCGACGCCGACAAGAAAAACACCTTTGACATTGAACGGTACATGAAACGCAGACCGGCCATCGTGAAGCCGGACGAGCCTTTCGATCTGTACGAATTGAAAGTGACCGACCTTCAACCCGACAATTCAACTGAACGAAAGGAAATGTGAATATGAGCTTTTTTACCAACGCTATTGACGTTTTGCAGACTCTGGTCATCGCCCTGGGCGGCGGCCTGTGCGTGTGGGGCGGCATCAACCTTCTGGAAGGTTACGGCCAGGATAACCCTGCCTCCAACATCAAGCAGCTTATGGCGGGCGGCGGTGTTGCCCTCATCGGCATCACCCTGATCCCCCTGCTGTCCGGTCTGCTGTCCACCACCTGATGTTGCTCCAAACCCGGCGGGGGCTTTCGCTTCACAGCGGGAGTCCCCGCAAAGGAGGTGATCTCCCTTGATATTGGATATGATCCAGGAGTGGTTCAAGGAACTGCTCATTGACGGTATCATTTCAAACCTGACCGGGATGTTTGATACCCTGAACACAAAGGTGGGCGAGATCGCCGGGGAGGTCGGCATGACGCCCGCCGCCTGGAACAGCAGCATCTTCAACATGATCCGCAACCTCTCGGAGACGGTGATCGTCCCCATTGCGGGCATCATCCTCACCTTCGTCATGTGCTACGAGCTGATCCAGCTCATCATCGAGAAGAACAACCTCCACGACTTCGACACCTGGATTTTCTTCAAGTGGATTTTCAAGACCTTCTGCGCGGTGTTAATCGTCACGAACACTTGGAACATCGTCATGGCGGTGTTCGATGTGGCACAGAATGTGGTCAGTCAGTCGGCGGGGGTCATCATCTCGGACGCGGGCATCGACATTTCCGGTGTGGTGGGCGCTCTGGAGACCCAGCTTGCCGACTGGAGCGTGGGCGCCCTGCTGGGGCTGTGGTTCCAGAGCGTGTTCGTGGGGCTGTGTACGCAGATACTTTCCATCTGCATCTTCCTGGTGATCTACGGCAGAATGATCGAGGTGTATCTGGTGACCTCCATAGGGCCCATTCCCTTTGCCACGATGGTCAACCGGGAGTGGGGCTCCACGGGGCAGAACTATCTTCGCTCCCTGCTGGTCCTGGGCTTTCAGGCCTTCCTCATTATGATCTGCGTGGGCATCTACGCGGTGCTGGTGGAGGGCATCTCCACATCCGGCGACAACATATCTGCGGCCATCTGGGGCTGCATGGGCTATACGGTCCTGCTGTGCTACACCCTGTTCAAGACCGGCAGCCTTGCAAAATCCCTGTTCGGCGCCCACTAAAGGAGGTGTGAAATATTGGCTTATGTAACGATCCCGAAGGACCTGAGCCGGGTACAGAGCAAGGTCCTGTTCGGGCTGACCAAACGACAAGTGATCTGTTTCGGAGCGGCGGCACTGGTAGGCGTGCCGCTTTTCTTTTTGGCAAAGGCGAGCCTGGGAACCCCCACGGCGGCGCTGTGCATGATCCTGGTGATGCTGCCCTTTTTCCTGTTCGCCATGTACGAAAAGAACGGACAGCCGCTGGAGGTGTTCCTGGGCCATCTGATCCAGAACAAATTCATTCGCCCGAAGGTGCGTATCTACCAGGCCAACAATCTCTATTCCGCCCTGGTGCGGCAATCTGAGCTAGAACAGGAGGTGAAGCGGATTGCGAGAAAAGGCAGAAAAACCGGCAAAGCGTAAGCTCACCCGTGCCGAGCGCAAGCAGATCGAGGCGGTGATCCGGCAGGCAAAGGGCGATGGGAAAGCCCATACGGTGCAGGACAGCATCCCGTTTCAGAATATGTTCCCCGACGGCCTGTGCAGGCTGGAGGGCGGCACCTTCTCCAAGACCATCGCCTTTGAGGATATGAATTACCGCCTGGCTGGGTCGGAGGACCAGCGGAGCATCTTTGAAAGCCTTTGCGACTTTTATAACGGCTACGATCCCACTATTGGCGTCCAGGTCACTTTGGACAGCCGCAGCGGAGGCAATGCCGTCGATGAAATGTTCGGCATCACCAAACAGGGCAACGACCTGGACCCCATCCGGGACGAGGCGGTGGACATCCTGCGGATGCAGTACAAACGGGGCAACAACGGCTATGTGAAAACCAAGTATGTGACTCTGACCATCGAGGCAGAGAACCTTCCGGCGGCGCGGGCGCGGTTTGCCCGCATCGAGACCGACACCCTCAACCGCTTTAAGGTCATGGGGGCGGCGGCTCATGTGCTGGACGGAAAGGAACGGCTGGAGCTGCTTTACAACATCCTCCACCCGGAGGGTGGGCAGTTCGCCTTTGAATGGGACTGGCTCCCGGCCAGCGGCCTTTCGGTGAAGGACTTCATTTCGCCGTCCTCCTTCCACTTCGGGGAGACCCACACCTTCCGCATCGGCAGGCGGTACGGGGCGGTGTCCTTTCTGCAAATCCTGGCGCCGGAGATGCACGACCGCATCCTCACCGACTTCATGGAGGCGGACGGGAATATCATGGTGACCATGCACATCCGGGGCATCAACCAGAACGAGGCCATCAAAATGGTCAAGCGAAAGATTACCGACCTGGACGCCATGAAGATACAGGAGCAGAAGCGGGCGGTACGTAGCGGTTACGATATGGACATTCTTCCCTCCGACCTTTCCACCTACGGCGGCGCGGCAAAGGACCTTCTCACCGACCTGCAATCCCGCAACGAGAGAATGTTCAACATGACCTTCCTGATGCTGCACACGGCGGAGACCCGGCAAAAGCTGGAGATTGCCGTATCTCAGGCGGCCAGCGTTGCCCAGACCTACAACTGCCTGCTGACCCGGCTGGACTTCCAGCAGGAGGACGGGCTGATGTCCTCTTTGCCCTTGGGCCTCAACCGTATCAAGATTGAACGGAGCCTGACCACATCGGCCCTGGCGGTGTTTGTCCCCTTCGTCACCCAGGAGGTGTTCATGGGTGGCGACGCCATGTACTACGGCCTCAACGCTCTTTCCAACAACATGATCCTGCTGGACCGCAAGCAATCCCGCTGTCCCAACGGTCTTGTGTTCGGCACGCCCGGCAGCGGCAAATCCATGAGCTGTAAGCGGGAGATCACCTTTATCATGCTGATGACCCAGGACAACGTCATCATCTGCGACCCGGAGGATGAGTATTCGCCCCTGGTGAAGCGGCTGGGCGGCCAGGTGATCCGGCTGTCCCCGTCCAGCACCGACTATGTGAACCCACTGGACATCAACCTCAACTACTCCGAGGAAGAAAACCCGCTGGCGCTAAAATCCGACTTCGTGCTGTCCTTCTGTGAGCTCATTATGGGCAGCAAGACGGGGCTGGAGGCCATCGAAAAGACGGTCATTGACCGGGCGGTGCAGATGATCTATCAGCCCTACTTTTCCGACCCCCGGCCGGAGAATATGCCGATCCTGGGCGACCTGATGAACGCCCTGCTGTCCCAGCACATTCCGGAGGCCGACCGGGTAGCCCAGGCGTTAGACCTATATGTAAACGGTTCGCTGAACTTCTTCAACCACCGCACCACCGTGGACATCTCCAACAGCCTTGTCTGCTTTGACATCAAGGACCTGGGCAAGAACCTGAAAAAGCCTGGGATGCTCATTGTCCAGGACGCGGTGTGGAACACCGTCACCATCAACCGGGCCATTGGACGCTCCACCTGGTATTTTGTGGACGAGTTCCACCTTCTGCTGAAGGAGGAACAGACTGCGGCGTACAGCGCCGAGATTTGGAAACGGTTCCGAAAGTGGGGCGGTATCCCCACCGGGGCAACTCAGAACCCCAAAGACCTACTTTCCTCCCCGGAGATTGAAAACATCCTGGAAAACAGCGATTTCATCTATATGCTCAACCAGGCGGCGGGCGACCGGAAGATACTGGCGGAGCGGCTGAGCATTTCCTCGGAGCAGCTTGCCTATGTGACCAATTCCGAGCCGGGCCACGGGTTAATGTTCTTCAACAATGTCATCCTGCCTTTTGCGGATGACTTCCCGAAGGATACCGAGCTTTATAAGCTGCTCACCACCAAGCCCAGCGAGGTGGAACACGAGGAAAGGATGGGATAAGGATATGGAACAGGAAAAGCTGTATGTCATTGAGGAAAAGACCTACGAGGCCCACATCGACGAGGAAGTCCATCTTTACGGGCTGATCCACCAGCTTGCCTTCCTTGCCGGGAAGATCAAGGACCGCCGGGACATGGAGAACCTGATCGACACCGCCCGGCGGTACGGCGAGATTGCCGACCAGATGTTTGACCGCTGGAGCATCCCCGGCCGCTACCTGGTGTTCGGCGACAAGGCCGACCTTGCCCGGCTGAAGGCCCTGGAGCTGTGCGAACTGGATGCGTTCTATGTGGAGGGCGAGGACGACGAGGACCAGCCCCATGCCTGACCGCCTCACCCATGTCAGCCTCTTTTCCGGCATCGGCGGGCTGGACCTGGCGGCGGAGGCGGCAGGCTTTGAAACGGTCTGTCAATGCGAGTGGGCGGACTATCCCTATTCCATCCTGCAAAAGCACTGGCCGGATGTGCCGAAGTTCCGGGACATCACCACATTCACGAAGGAGGCGTTTTTTGAGAAAACAGGACTTGAAACCATCACGATCCTCTCCGGCGGATTCCCGTGCCAGCCCTTCTCCACCGCAGGAAAGCGGCGTGGCTTTGCGGACGAACGCTACCTGTGGCCGGAAATGTGCCGCGTTATTGCCGAACTGCGGCCCCGTTGGGTGCTTGGGGAAAATGTTGCTGGCTTCATCAATATGGGGCTCGACAAAACGATCTTTGACCTGGCAAAAGCGGGATACGCTGTTCTCCCATTCGTATTTCCGGCTTGCGGCGTCGGCGCATGGCATGAGCGCCAGCGAACTTTTATCGTCGCGGCTGATGTTTCCCACGCCCCTTGCCTCCGACAAGAACACCTGCAGGGACGCGGCCAACCTGGATGTGTACCTCTCCGACAACGGAATCTTCCGCAAGGTAAACAAAAGCGGCGCAATCTGGAGCCTGAGCCTGTCAGCGGCGGTGTTCTATCTGACCCCGGCAGCGTCGGAGGGCTACCGCTCCACGCTGAAACCGGCGGCGTTTCGCAACAGCGCCCCATCTGCCAACCTGTCATCCCAGGTGATCCGGCAGGAGCGGCCGATATCCGAGACGGCGGCGCTGAACCCGGATTGGGTGGAATGGCTCATGGGCTTCCCGCAGAAATGGACGGACGTATCCTATGGCGTGCCGAGCCTGAAAGAGTCCCCCGCATGACCGAGGACACCGGCAACCGGGCGCTGCGGCTGAAAACCCTGGGGAACGCGGTCTGCCCGCCCCAGGCCTATCCCATTTTCCAGTACATCGCCATGATCGAAACCGGGGCCTGTGTCAACATCTGCCCCTATGGAACAGGAGGTGACGCACCTTGAAAGAATGGAAAGCCCCCGAAAAGGAGGCGCAAAAGATGACCCGTGACGGGGCGGTATCTGTCAATCTGGTCACGGGCGAGACGACCTATCCCTCTGACCGGGCGCCGGAGCAGGACCATTCTGCATCCGGCGAAACGGCGGGCGCTGCTGGAAAAGCGGTGGACCGTGCGGAACTGCACCGGGAACAGGCAGCAGCCAAAAAGAAGCGCCGGAAACAGCGCAGAGCCTATCGGGAGGGCGAGGCGGCGGCAAGCCGCCCATCCTCCCGATTGCAGTTTTCCGAGGCAGACCGGGCGGTGCCGGAGCTGCAAAAGGCGATCCGCAAGTCCGACATGGCAACGGATAAGCTGGACGCGGCAAAGGCTGCTGTTCCGTCCAAACCGCCATCCCCCCAGCATACCAATCCGCTGTCCCGCCCCATTCAAGAGGCAGGCGCAGCCATCCACGGCAAGGTCCGGGAGGTGGAGCAGGAAAATTCCGGCGTCCAGTCGGGCCACCTGGGGGAACGCAGCTTTGAGAAGGCTGTGGGCTACGGAAACCGCCGTGTCCAGAACTGGCGGGCGGAACGCAAGCTGAAACCCTGGCGGGACGCGGCAAAAGCGGAACAGGCGGCGGTCAAGGCCAATGCGGATTTTTACTATCGGAAAGCCGTGGCGGATAACCCCCGGCTTGCATCCAATCCCATCTCCCGCCTGTGGCAGAAACGGAAACTGCAAAAGCAATATGCAGCGGCATACCGGGCGGCGGGCAAGACCGCCCAGGCCGGAAAAACAGCGGAGGCTACGGCAAAGGCATCCAAGAAAACCGCCCAGGAGTCCAAGCGCACCGCCCTTTTCCTGAAACGGCATTGGAAGGGCGCGCTGATCGTGGGCGGCATCGGCCTTCTGCTGGTGATGCTGCTGGGCTCCCTGCAATCCTGTTCCTCCATGTTCGGCGGCGGGGTGTCCAACATCATGGCGTCCTCCTATCTGTCCGAGGACTCCGATATGCTGGCGGCGGAAGAAGCCTACTGCGCCAAAGAGAACGAATTGCGGGAATACCTGGATACCTACGAGGCCACCCACGACTATGACGAGTATCACTTCGACCTGGACGAAATCGAACATGACCCCTATGTGCTGGTCTCCATTCTGTCGGCACTCCATGAAGGGGTGTTCACCATTGACCAGGTACAGGGCGACCTTCAAACCCTCTTTGACAAGCAATACATTCTCACCGAAACCGTGACCACGGAGACCCGCTATCGGACGGAAACAAGGACGGACAGCGAGGGCAACACCTATACGGTTCGGGTGCCCTATACCTGGACCATTTGCACCGTCACACTGGAAAACTTCGACCTCTCCCATGTGCCGGTCTACATGATGGGTGAGGAACAGCTTTCCTTGTATGCCGCCTATATGTCCACCCTGGGCAACCGTCCCGACCTGTTTCCGTCCTCCGGGTATGTGAACAAGTACATCGAAAACCCTCCCACCGCCTGGGAGATTCCCGCTGAATACCTGACGGACGAGCGGTTCAACACCCTTATCACCGAGGCGGAAAAATACCTGGGATACCCTTATGTGTGGGGCGGCAGCAGCCCCAGCACTTCTTTCGATTGCAGCGGCTTCGTCAGCTATGTGCTGACCAACAGCGGCCTGTGCAATACCGGGCGGCTGGGCGCCCAGGGGCTCTACAACATTTCCACCCCGGTATCCGACCCCCAGCCCGGCGATCTGGTGTTCTTTGTGGGGACCTACGATACCAGCGGCGTGTCCCATGTGGGCATTTATGTGGGAGACGGGATGATGCTGCATTGCAGCGACCCCATCCAGTATTCCAACCTGAACACAAGCTACTGGCAGTCCCATTTCTACGCATACGGCAGACCACCTTACAACTGATTTGATTGGAGGAATGATTTATGGCAACGGTTGAGAAGATCCTCAAGGACATCGAAAAGGCGAAGGAGAAGATCTCCGCCCAGCAGAAGCGCATTCGGGAGCTGGAGGCGCAGCTCACCGAGGAAGAAAACCTGGAGATTGTCCGCATGGTCAAGGCGGTGCGGATGGATAACAAGGAGCTGACCGCCTTCCTGAAGGCCTATGCCAGCGGCCTTATCACCCTGCCCGACGGGATGATGGAGGCGGAGGCGGCGCCGGACCCTGACGATGATATGGAGGACAGCGACCATGAAGAATAAGAAAGTGATCCGGCTGTTTACGGCGATGCTGGCGGTGGTTCTGTGCATGACCGCCTTCTCCGTCACCGCCTTTGCGGGCGGCGGGGATGGCGACTATTACACCGGGGAGCCCGCCGAGACGACGCCGGAACCCACCGAGGAACCCGCCACCGAGGGCATGGAGCCGGAGGGTCAGCCCCTGACCCCGGAGGGCAACGCCACGCTGGTGGACGACTATTACGGCGACAAGCAGCTTATTACCGTGACCACGAAAGCGGGCAACTATTTTTACATCCTGATCGACCGGGCCAACGAGGACAAGGAAATCGCCGTTCACTTTTTGAACCAGGTGAATGAAGCCGACCTGATGGCACTGCTGGAGGACGGGCAGGCGGAGGAAAAGCCCGCTGCTTGTACCTGCGCCGAGAAATGCCAGGCCGGTGCGGTGAATACCGCCTGTCCAGTCTGCGCGGTGAATATGAGCGAGTGTGACGGAAAAGCGCCGGAGGTGGAGCCGGAGAAGGAGTCCGGCAGCAGCGGCGTCCTGGTGCTGATCTTGCTGCTGGCGGCTCTGGGCGGCGGAGCTTTCGCCTACATCAAGTTCATCAAACCCAAGCAGGGCGCAAAGGTCAGCACCGACCCGGACGACTATGAGTTCGAGGACGAGGAATACGAAAACGAGGATGAGCAGTCACCTTCTGGAAAATAAAAAATTGCGGTAAGTGCTAAAAACACCTATCGCAATTTGCAGGTATTATTTTAGGGTGGTCAAACCATTTCACAATGAAAAGAAATACGATATTAAAAATGAAATAACACCTCCACAGATAATGCCTATTACGCAAAAAATAAGACCTGTCCGAAAATTTTGCTTATCAGACTTAGAGAGTTTTTCTTCATAGCTGGACACCTTCGATACCAGGTCAATGATGGACTGGTTCATTGTTTCCATTGACTTAGCCAGTTGATTGGAGATTGTTGAGTCGTTTGAGTGGGAGTAATGCTCCAAAATATCTTTAGAGGACATTCCTATAGTTTTTTCTCCCACCCTTTGAAACAAGGCCCCTTGAAAAAAGGTCAGTTGATTTTGGTTGGCTTCCACTTCTACAATAGCAATAGGTTTCTCACATACTTCCAATGTATAAATTTTATATTGGGGAGGGTTGACGAGCAATCCTATCGCATGTTGTATTGATCTGACATCCTTTTCTGTGACGCCCACAATAATATCAGGCTCACGAATACCGACAATCAGGATTCCGCCACGGCTATTCCCAAAGGAGGCAATAACTTTACAAATACTAGCTGCAGGAACATGTCCAACCTTGAATTCCGTTGTTTCGTTTTCGCCTCTTTTAATTATATCCAATACATTGTTTTCGTTTACGGTGTGCTGCATATTCCTTCCCCCTCATAGTCTACCTAATCTTAACATATTTTTGTGTATTGTGAAAGGAACATAAAACGTGAAACTAGTCATAACCGAAAAACCGAGTGTAGCAAAGAGCATTGCATCGGCCCTGGGTGTCACATCCAGGGCCGATGGCCATTTTGAAGGCGGCGGCTGGCTCATTTCCTGGTGCATCGGGCATCTGGTTGGGCTGGCGGATGCAGCCGCCTACGATGACCGCTATAAGAAGTGGCGGTATGAGGATCTTCCCATCCTGCCCGACCCCTTCCGCTATGTCATGTCCGAGGAAAAGGCCGCCCAATTCCACATTCTCCGTTCCCTGATGGAACGCTCCGATGTGACGGAGCTGGTCAACGCCTGCGACGCGGGACGCGAGGGTGAGCTGATCTTCCGGCTGGTCTATGAGGCCGCCGGATGTTCCAAGCCTTTCTCCCGTCTCTGGATTTCTTCGATGGAGGACGCGGCGATCCGGGAGGGTTTTACCGATCTGCGCCCCGGCGCGGACTATGACCCGCTGTATCAGTCGGCGCTTTGCCGCCAAAAGGCGGACTGGCTCATCGGTATCAATGCAAGCCGCCTGTTCTCCGTCCTCTACCATCGCACCTTGAATGTGGGGCGGGTGCAGACGCCCACCCTGGCGATGCTGGCCAACCGGGACAGTAAGATCGTCCTGTTCCGCAAGGAGAAATACCATCATGTGCGGCTGGCGCTGGAGGGAGCCGAGGCGGTCAGCGACCGTATTGTTTCCACGGAGGACGCCCAGACCATCCGGGACGCCTGCGATGGGCAGCGGGCCGTGTGTGTATCCGTGGCACGGGACAAAAAGACGGAAAAGCCGCCCAAACTGTACGACCTGACCACCTTGCAGCGGGAGGCAAACCGGGTGTTCGGTTACACGGCCAAGCAAACCCTGGACTACGCTCAGTCGCTCTATGAAAAGAAGCTACTGACATATCCCCGCACGGACAGCCGGTATCTGACCTGCGACATGGCTGAGACCGCCTCCGTAGTCTTGCATCTGGCGGCGCGGGTGCCGCCCTTCGATGCCTGCCCGGAGTTTTTCCCCGATGTTGCGGCGCTGGTGAACGACAAAGAGGTATCCGATCACCATGCCCTGATTCCCACCCTAGAGTTGGAAAAGGCAGATGTGCCGGGACTGCCTGTGGGCGAGCGAAATATCCTTCTGCTGGTCTGCTGCAAGCTGCTGTGTGCGGTGGCGGAGCCTTTCGTGTATGAGGCGGTCACGGCCACCTTTGACTGCGGCGGGCATACCTTCACGGCAAAAGGAAGGCAGGTGCTTTCCCAGGGCTGGCGGGCCATCCAGGAGGTGTTTCATTCCTCCCTGAAGGAGAAGCCGGAGGATGAAGATGCCGAGGGTGTCCTTCCCGCCTTGACCGAGGGGCAGGCCTTTGAGTCGGTCGTCGCCTCCGTCACCGAGCACTTTACTTCGCCCCCCAAGCCCTACACAGATGTGATATTTTGTGAGCGTAAGGAGTGGATAGGAATTGAAGAAAGGAGTTCAGCATGAGAAGAAAAAAAGATAAAAGCAATGGCATTACTGCTTTGTATGAAAGACTGTCTCGTGATGATGATAATGCTGGAGAGAGTAACAGTATAGTTCATCAAAAGCAAATGCTTGAAGATTATGCTATGAAACATGGTTTTACGAATCTTGTTCATTTTACCGATGATGGTTGGAGTGGAGCGACCTTTGACAGACCTTCATGGAACAGACTTGTTGAAGGTGTTAAAAACGGAGAAATCACTGCCTGTATCTGCAAAGATATGTCCAGAATCGGCAGAGACCATTTGCAAGTAGGTTTTTTCACTGACATTCTGTTTAGAGAAAAGGAAGTTCGATTTATAGCAATCAATAATGGTATTGACAGTGACCGTCAAGAAACCAGTGAGTTTGCCCCTTTTCTGAATATCATGAATGAGTGGTTTGTCAGGGACACAAGTAAGAAAATTAAAGCTGTACTGAAATCCAGAGGTTCTTCCGGCAACGCTCATACAAGTAATATCCCACCATACGGCTATTTGAAAGACCCCGAAAACCCCGACCATTGGATTATTGATGAAGAAGCTGCTGAAGTAGTCCGCAGAATTTATCGCATGACTATTGAGGGAAAAGGACCTTATCAGATAGCAAGAGAACTTTCAGAAGAAAAAATTGAAAGACCATCTTATTATCTTGGCAAAAAGGGACTTGGAAATCATGCAAGCAACTATGACAAAGAAAATCCGTATATGTGGCGAGGAAATCAGGTTACTACTCTGATTGCCCGACCAGAGTATATCGGAAAGACTGTCAACTTCAGGACATTCAAAAATTCCTATAAGGACAAAAAGACGAAAAGGGCAGATAAGGAAGATTGGGTGGTTTTTGATGATACACAAGAGCCTATTGTCGATGAAGAAACATGGCTGCTTGCTCAAAAGTTAAGACAGAATGTAAGAAAAGCAGATCCTATGGGCGAGCCTAATGTTCTGACCGGAAAGATTTACTGTGCTGATTGTGGTGCGCCGATGTATAATCACAGGCAGCGGAAAGGGCGAGAAAGAATATACTATACTGCCAAAGGCGAAAAAAGGACAAGTTATTCCAATCCGGCAGATTGTTATGAATGTTCCACATATAATCTTGCTTATCAGAAGTATGACCGACATTGTACTTGCCACCATATTTCAACAAAAGCACTTAAAAGCATCATTCTGAAAACCATACAGGAGACTTGCCATTATGTTTCTTTGAATGAGCGGGAGTTTGTTTATTCTCTGCAAGAAGAATCGGCGATGAAAGATATTGCTGTTTCTGAAACTGTAAAAAACCGCATTGAAAGAAATCAGAAGCGAGTTCACGAACTGGATATGCTTATCAGGAAAATCTATGAAGATAATGTGATTGGAAGATTGCCGGACAGACTTTTTCAGAGTATGCTTACTGATTATGAAAATGAGCAGAACGAGCTGAACAAGATTATTGAGACTGACACCGCTGATATGCAACGGATTATAGGCGGTCAAAATAATGTGGAGCGTTTTCTAAAGCTGGTTAAAAAGTATGAGAATATTACAGAACTTACTCCTGCCATGATAAATGAATTTATCGACAAAATTCTGGTTCACGAGCCACAAGGAAAAGGTGCAGACCGCACCACAGAGGTGGAGATATATCTTAACTATGTCGGGCAATTTCAAGTACCTGTGGAGCAGCATGAACCAACAGAGGAAGAAAGGATTGCTGCTGAAAAAGAGGCGGAACGACTTCGCAGAAAACGAGAATCCAATCGTAAGTATATGAAAAAGATTCGTGAGAAATCAAAAGAATTTGCGGAGCATGAGCGTATAGCAGAAGAAAAAAGTTCTGATAGCAATGTGTGTGTTGAACAGAACGTCACAAGCAAATCAAATCGGCAAAAAGTGAAAGGAGAAAAAATAGCATGACAGAATTGAAATCACGAATCCATGACAAAAGCAACGGTCTGGACTATGTTCTTGTGGGCGATTACTATGTGCCGGACTTGAAGCTGCCGGAGGAACACCGCCCTATCGGTATGTGGGGCAGACTGCACAGGACATATTTGGAGCAGTACCGCCCTACAAGGTTCTCTGCCCTCTGTTTATCCGGCGAACTGCATACTTACCTTGCTGACCTGGACGAACAGGCAACGGAAAGATGCAGCCTTATCATTGAGCAGATGAAACAAGCCGAGGGTGTGACCGAAACCATGAAAGCAGACAATCAGATGTTGTGGGTACAGTCCATGAACTCTATTCGTAACCGAGCCGAAGAAATCATCAGACAGGAAATGATTTACTGCTGATTTTATCAAGTCCAAAACCAACAAATTTATATCGTAAACGAAGCGACAGGTATTTCCTTATGAAGTGTCTGTCGCTTTTCATTTATCAAACTTTAAGGAGGAAAACACAATGAAGATGAACCGGAATGAAATGGAAGCCCTTTATGCCTTTGGCTGTCCGAACCTGAAAGCAACTGTCGAGCGTTTGCGTATGGTAGCTGCCCTTGCACCCGATCCAGTGGCGAAGAAGCTGTTTTATATGCTTTCCGTTAAGCTGAGTGCTGAAGGTGTTGAAAGGTGGTATCGCTGCTTTTACTGCAAGCTGCGTGTGTTGAAAAACCATAGGGAGGGCTGCTATGGCGAGACTTACGAAGATTGAGAAAGAAACAATCGTTCTCTTTAATGAGGGCGAGGACAAGGCAAATATCTACACCCACAACGCCGGATTGAAAAAGAGGTTGGCTGCTTTTGCTAAGAAGTACCCTGACCTTTGCAGACTGGAAAAATCCAATGTTCAAGGCGGTGTTTCTTATGAGCTGGCAAAGTCCCGTCTGTCTATCCGCTTCCTGCCGCCTTACAGTGAGGAACGCAGACAGAAAGCCAGCGAATATGCGAAAAAGCATGGGCTGAACAGCCAGCAGGGACAATGTGATAATCAGGGCTGATATGCGGTTAAAATGTCAGGTGCAGACCTGATGTTTTGACCGTTGCCTATCGTCTGCAAGGAAAGTATCGGGGACTATGGATTTTGCAGAAATGTGCGTTACAAGGCTTGAACAGGAACTCTGCACACAAAATTTTTTCTTCCATTCTTTAAGTTGATGAAGTATAATAAAATATGAAAAATTGAGGTTTTTAATGCTCGATTTCAAACAATCATTTTTATATATCTGGGACTATGGAGGGCAAAATGAATGATTTTTTACGAATGTGTTTTAATATAATTACACAAATAGGTCCCTATTTAGTTGTACTTCTTCTTTTGAAATATCTTGTAAATCTTCAACAAAAGAGAGCTAAAGAACGAGAGGAAGAACAGAAAAAGGGAATAATTAGGACGCATTATATAATAAAAACCGAAAAAGTACTTACTATGTTTTTTGTATTGGCGGTGTTTCTTTTTGGGGGAGCTACGGTAGCCAGTGCTATTCAACAAGATGATTTATTGCCACCAATTGGTTTTAGTATTTTCTTTATTGTTTCTTTAATCGGCTCATTGAACATGATTATGTGGAAACTGGAAGTGAACGGAGATGAAATCACATGGCGTTCAACTTTTGGCAGAAAGAGAACTTTTCACTTTGAAGACATTACCTATTGCGAGAGAAAGAAAGGTTCTATGCGTGTATATGTAAATGGAGAAAAATTATTTACCATTGATAGTAATATTGACAAAGAAGAATTTATGGAGGATATAGAGAGAAGAAGAATCCCTGTAAAATCTTACTGGGCAAATCAGCATAAGAAAAATCGTAAATGACATAGATTTTATAACAGTACGATGTTAGACAACTGAATATGACCGTTAAGGTCAGATGAAGAAACCGATGTATTGAGCGTAAAGCGATCATGCGTCGGTTTTTCTTATTTCATGAGCTGACAGAATTCCGACTGTATATCACCCGTGAGGAAAGTATCGGGGACTATGGATTTTGCAGAAATGTGCGTTACAGGTAAGTAAAAAAACTACTTGATAGAGTGTAAATTGAATTGTTCATATCGGTATGATATAATTTACTGAAATGAAGCAAGAAGGTGGACTTTTGTATGAAAAAATTTTTGAAAATATTGCTAATCGTTATAGGAATAGTTTTTTTGATTTTTGCAGCGCTGATATGTATTGGACTGTTTGTTGATTATGATGACCATATTGAAAATGGTCGTTATACTTATGTTCCGGAAGAAGAAAACAAAGGAAATGAGTATATCGAGTTTAAGTTGACAGATAATGGAAAAGACGATTCTAAACTTACATATTATAATTCTATCGAAGAAGCTATTTTGAATTCCCCCTTAAAAGCAGAACATGAAGATTTATCAGCTCCAGAAGATTTTCTTAATCATGTTGATGAAATATTGCATATATGGAATGGCAAACAGTATGATACGATTTTCTATCGAGCAGGAAGTGATAACGATCCCGTTCAAGGTTTTGTGATTGCACGCTGCAAAAAACAGATAGAAAATGAAAGTACACAATATGCGTTTGTAAATGCCACACCATCTGCCACTACACCAGATACCACTTATGGGGGAGACTTCAAAAAATTTATCCATTTATCTTTAACAATAAGTGATATTCAACAAGACTTAAATCCAAATTATCCAGATACCAGATTCGTTTTTGGCTATGCACATGATAAAGAAATTTACTCATTAGAAGTAGAGGGTCAAAAGCCAGATGGAATTATAGAATATGAAGAATATGGTAGAACGATGTATATGTGGTATTATAACGATTTGGAAAGCAATAAAAGAGGCGATTGTCTGAGCTACTCAGTAGATGTGCCAGAATAATTTTTCAAATTGGCTAATCTGCCACAACTGAATATGACCGTTAAGGTCAGATGAAGAAACCGATGTATTGAGCGTAAAGCGATCATGCGTCGGTTTTTCTTTTTGCAAAATAGTCCGGTGGACTGTTTTGCAAAACCGAAGGAACTGACAGAGCTTGAGACGGGGCGAAGTCAGTTTGTTCGGGCGGGAGTACAGAGGGTGCAACCCTTTGTGCATGGGTACAGGGAATGCAATACCCCTGTGCAGGTCAAGGGCGGCAGCCTTGCCCAGTTAAGTGGCGTTTCGCCACTTAGTACTGGGTATTACTTGACGCAGAAAGCCGCAAGGAATCAGCTTCGCTGCCCTTCTCCCCTGTCGGGGAAATCAAAAAGAAAAGGAGGAACTCATGTGAAATTAACAAGGCACAATGGACGAGCTGGAAAGAATGGCGTTTATAATCCGAAGCACAATGACCGCAGTTTTGACATTGCCAACAGCGAACACATTGACGAAGAACGAGCCAAACAAAATCTCTATTGGGACTGTTACAATGGCTTCCGCAATTTCAAAAATCCCGATAAGGAAAATGAGCTGTCTGCCACTTTTGAAGATGTGGAACAGCTTTTTTATCGTCAGCGGTATCGTGATTTTGTAACCGGACAGAACGAAAGAAATGTGAAGAACCGACACCCTGAAAGGAATAAGGAAACCGGTGATTTGCTCAAAAGCAAAAAGACCTGTCCAGAGGAAACGGTCTATCAGATTGGAACACTTGATAATCATGTTCCACCGGAACTGCTCATTGAGATTGTCACAGAATTTATGGAAATCGTAAATGAGCGTTTCGGCTCTCATGTCCATATCCTGAATTGGGCGCTGCACTTGGATGAAAGCACCCCTCATATTCACGAGCGTCATGTGTTCGACTGTGAAAATCAATATGGGGAGATTGCCCCACAACAGGAAAAGGCTTTGGAAGCACTGGGATTTGAACTGCCGGAACCGGAGAAGCCTGTCGGAAGAAAAAATAACCGCAAGATGACTTTCGATTCAGCCTGCCGAGTGTTGCTGTTCGATGTGGCGAAAAAGCATGGCTTACAACTGGAAGAAGAACCCGAATATGGTGGTCGTGCTTATCTGGAAAAACAGGACTATATTCTTTTCAAGCAAAAGGAGCAACTGGCAGCACAGGAGCAAAAGTTGGAAGAACTCACGATGAAGATTGAAGATGTGGAAGCTCTGGTGGACGAGGTTGCCGATATTGCCTATGACAAGGCGGTTGAGGTCGTTGCTGATACTGTAAAACTGGAAACGCACAAGGAGGATATTAAGCTGGTGGAGCAGTCTAAAGCGTGGGTTCTCTCCCCTGAGCGTAAGGCTTCAAAGAAAGAAGTTGAGTATGCAGTGAAACGATTGGATGGCGTGATTGCCAGAATCACAAACGCTATGAAATCAACCATTCAGAAAATCCAAACCACGCTGATGAAACCGGAGGTCAAAAAAGCCGGAACGGAGCAAATCAAGAAGAAAGCTAAAAGTTCCATTATAGAGCAGTTGAGCCGCAAAAAGAAAGAAATAGCAGAGCGTGAAGTCAGCCGGACGGATCAGGCAAAAAGCAAAAAACAGGATATGGAACTCTAAAGCACTTGCTGTTTTCACTTTGAAAATGACAGGTGCTTTTGCTTTAGGGAGTAAGAAAATATCTTCCATTCTTTAGGTTGATGAAGTATAATGATAGTAAGAAATTTTTTGTAATGACCTTAATCCAATAAGTGATTTTGCAATTATTCAGTAAAGGATGTAATTATATGAAAAAAGTATTGTTGCTTTCCAGTGTGATTATTATACTCGGTTTAACAGGCTGCTCTAACAAATATTTCAATGACTGGTTTAGCTCTGAACAAAATGAAACGGATAAGATGTGTCAACAAATTATCGAGGCATGTAAGCAACAGGATTCAGAGAAACTAAAATCTCTATTTTCCGAAGAAAGCAAAAAGAACATTGAGAATTTAGACACTGAAATCTCTGCTTTTTTCGATTATATTGAGGGCAGTATCCAAAGGTTTGAGGGCGATTGTGCATCATCAAGTGAAAGCAACTATGGTAAAAGGAAAACGGAATTGGATGGTATGTATCTCATATTGACAGAGAAGGAAAGGTATTGTATGAATTTTTATATGTATAGTCAGGATGATGAAAATGCCCAAAATGTGGGGATATATAAAATTGAAATTGCATTGGAGAGCGAAGTGGCTGAGGATAATTTTATATGGGATAATCCCCCAAACGGTATTTTTGTTGGAGGACAAAATTGATTTTTGTTATGAGAGAACATTAAAGTATAAATTTCGGATGGTATAAGAAAAACTGACTACAATTAAATCTTCACAGCTTTACTAAGCAGGAGATCCGAAAAGGTCTCCTGCTTTTTTGCACCCCAAATTGAATATGGAACTCTGAGGCACTTGCTGTTTTCATTTTGAAAATGACAGGTGCTTTTACTTTAGGAAGCAAGAAAAAATCTTCCATTCTTTAGGTCGATGAAGTATAATGTAAGCAACAAACTTGAAGTTTAAGGGGATGATATTATGGATTTTGCTATATTTAGATTGTTTATAAGAGTTTCATTATTTGTTATAGCGTTAATTGCTTGCATTATCTATCTAATTAAAAAAAGAAAACTTATCTATTCGATATTTTTTGATAAAGAAGCGATAAAAAAAGAATATACTGGAAAAAATGATATAATATTTCTTCGATTGGCTAATACCATTCTTGTTATAGTAGCTATTCTTTTAATCTTAT
>OMCG01000904.1_pt1 | contig 19547 bp, 15 predicted proteins | sample 1674071 | NCBI WGS metagenome assembly OMCG01 (sample SAMEA103958139, study PRJEB25191) | human gut metagenome | biome: human-associated habitat [ENVO:00009003]; feature: intestine environment [ENVO:2100002]; material: feces | place: Germany | collected 2013/2015 | reverse complement strand
GAATGTTTCCGCTGCCATTGTGCCCGTCCATGTGCGTACAGACCAAAGCCTGATGGCCTGGAAAGTTGGCTTTTGCATATTCCAGTCCAAGCTCCTGTGCTCGTTTTCCCGTCAAACAATTTTCTGTACTGTCCCGTGGATCGAAGCTGATGATGTAATGGTGGCTTTTGATTTCATTCTTGTTTTTGTTCTTCTGATATTCGCGGTTCAGCTGCTGGCAGGCCGCATCGAAGGAATAGGGCTCACAGTTCAGGCCGTCCAGATAAAACTCATCCCGCATGATACGATTTCCGTTCTGGTCAAAGATCGGAGTTTTCCGAAGTTCGTCATACTTGAAAATCAGATATTCCAGCGCAGTGCCATAGTTGGAACTCTTACTTGCGATGTGCTTTAAGATTGCCATAGTTCTTTCCTGCCATTTCTGCGACTTGCTCCCGCATTTCAAAAATACAGGAAATCGCGTGGTTGATGTTTTCGAGCATAGCGCGCGACTGGATACCGCCGCTGTTGAAGAACGCTGCAATCTGGTTCAAGTTATTCCCGATGGAGGCAAACTCCCGTGTGATTGCTTCAATCTCATCCGGGTGAACGTAGAACACATACGAGGTATTCACGCGGCCTTTCATCAGCATCTGCGCTGTAAATTCAGAGAGGGTCATTCCGGCATCTTCTGCCTGCCGGTGTAAAAGTTCATGTGCTGTTTCTGTAACTCGTGCGGAGATTACTTTTGTCTTTACGATAGATTTCACTTTTTTCTTCGTTCGTGGCATGGGGTCTCCTTTCCAAAATCAAGAATTTGATTTTTCCGGCAGTGCATCTGCACTCCGGCTGTGACCTGCTGCGGCAGGCCACCAACAGGCAAAATCATGTGATTTTGCACGATGTGAGGGTATGGGGAGCACAATCCCCATCAAGATGCCGCCGTAGAAAAATCGCCTGTAGGAGCGATTTCGTATACAAAGGCGAATCTTGCTCTTAACTACCGTCCACTCTGTCCCAGCCCGTTCCTGCCCGATTTTCTCCGGCGTATTTTCCGGTAAGATGCGCAGAATGCACATTCAATACCGGAGGTATCCTGCTGGGGTGGCTCATGCGATTTTCAAGGTGCGCTGTAGCTTTGTAAGGGAATTAGGGATTTTCAGAAGTGAATCCAACAGCAAATAGGTCTGTTTTGGAATATAGCCCTTACACCCTATACAAACTTTAAGGGGTGTTTTTAAACCGGGGCTTTTGAAAGTTCAAAGAAAATTCATTTTTCCAACGTTTTCCTCTACCTATAACAATCCAAAATGGGTGTTTGGCAACCAGATTTTCAAATTTTATTTGAACGTCTTCTTACTCCTTACACCAATATGAATCTATAGGACCGTTTTGGAATACAGTTTTTAAAATTTCACAATTTTGGGCAAAAAGAAAAACGGCAAAGTTCGGGTCTCCAAACTTGTTGAGGGTCTGCGTTTTTGAGGGTTTAGTTTGAGGGGCTAACTTGAGGGTCCAGTTTGAGGGGCTGGTTTGAGGGGCTGTACCCATAAAAGTGGACATACCGGATTTGAGTCCCTCATCACAAATATATAGAGTATCTTTCCGTTAAAGCTCGGCGCCAGTCGGGCTTTTGCTATTTCATGCAGAAAACCGTCCTACTTCCGGTTTGATCCGGTCGTAAGACGGCTTCTTTTCGAGGATTGTCCTCAGCACCTTTCTTCCATTACGATAAGTCTGCCAAATATTATACTGAAGGAGGTACTATGAACAGTATAGCAGACTTACTGGATCTCGAAGATCCAAACATTTCCATTTCTGATGTCCAAATCGAAGGGCAAACGAAAACTCTCACGGTAGAGACGAGACCATCGTGCACTTTCTGCCCTGAGTGCGGGTATCGTATGCATTCACGTGGCGTAAAAGTCAGATCTATTTCTCACCCCATTTTCCAGGATGGCTACGCGCTCAAGATCAAGTTAAAGCAGCGTCGCTGGAAATGCACGAATCCTGACTGTAAATACGACATTCAGGAAACCTTCAAATTCGTCGATAAAAATCGACGGCGCACGAATGCTTCTGACCTGCTTATCATCGAAGCTTTTCGTGATCTGAATCAGACATCTGTCGATATCGCCAAGCGCTTTCACACGACGGACACCTACGTCAACGAAGTCTTCGATCGATACATCAAACTAGATCGTTTGCCTCTGACTGATATCATCTCCGTTGATGAAGTTCATACGGAAATCCTTGATTCCTCTGATTACTCCTTGATCATTCAGGATTTTTATACAGGAAATCCGATCGATGTTTTGATGAGTCGCAAGCAAAAGGACACTGAGCCTTACTTTGCTGCCATCCCTATCGAGGAACGGCGCAAAGTGAGATATCTCATCTCGGACATGTACAATCCTTACATTCAGTACGTGGATAAATACTTTCCGAATGCAACGCCTGTAGTTGATTCGTTTCATGTAGTGCAGTGGATAATCCATCTCATCGATCAGTTTATCAGAAAGCAAATCAAGCAATTTAAGGAACGAGATAAAATCGCATTTCTGCAAAAGCATCCAGAAATCAACTATACACTTGAGCGTCCCAGAATCCCTTTATCCGACGAGGTCTATATCCTGCAAAAGTACCGCTGGCTCATTCTTTCGAACCAGAGCAACATAACCTATCATGTTGATCTTCGCCGCGACACTCATTTCGGTCGCATGATGAATACCTATTCGTATGAAGACTACTTATTTCGCTATGTTCCGCGGTTACGCACACTACGCGATTTAAAGGAGATGTACATATCGTTCAATACCAGGAATGCAGGTGATCCGTTAAATGCAGCCAAAGAGCTCGACGAACTTATCCTGCACTACCGCAGCTGTGGTGATTCCATCTTTTATGATTTCGCTGGAACTTTATATCGATACCGAAATCCGATCATCACATCGTTTGTGATGGTAGAAAAATGCGGTCCTGGTGGTATTTACGATGCGCGTTTATCCAACGGTCCAATCGAATCACTAAACAGAAAAGTAAAAGATTTAAAACGATCCGGTCGTGGCTACCGGAACTTCGAGCATTTCCGTAACCGTTTTTTATTTTCCACGAGGAACCGACCAGTACTTAACGGTATGTCTGATTCACGGCAGGTACAGTATTTTGATGAGGAGGATTTTGACTGATGAAGACCATTAACATTTCGATAGATGATTTACATACGCTGCTGGATGAATTAAGAGAACTAGAGCAACTCTCTGCGGAGCTGAGTTCCGAAAATGACTATTTGCATGGATTCGTAACCTATAAAGAATTAAATGCTGAATTCAATCATTTCAGAGAGAATGCTCACCAAACATACATGCTCGATGGAGAAGAGGTGCCATTTCCAATCTGGACTTTATAACAGCCCCTCAAACCAAACCCTCAAACCAGCCCCTCAAAAACTCCATTAAAAAAAGGGGCAGACCCTCAAGTCCGCCCCTCAACAAGATCGACAAACCCTCAAAAAGTTTGATGATCCCAAAGTTCAAAATCGAACCTTACCGCTTTACATGTACTCACGCTATTTTAATTTTTTGCCTGATGAGGGTTTATCTCTTGTAGCTAACCTTTCAATTTACAAGCTATATCCTCTATCACGAATCACATCGACAACTTCGGAAACATATTTCTGACAAGTGTCGTGGTCAGGTGCTTCCACCATCACACGCACCACAGGCTCCGTGCCGGATTCACGAACCAGAATACGGCTGGTATCGCCCAGTGCTTACTACTTATGTCATAGAATCGATTTTCATCTATTCTTTATTGTTCCTGATCCTCCACTGATGTAAAATGTGTCGCCTATTACTAAGTTGCATATATCGCTAACCATAATTACTGCAAGTTGTGCAATTTCCAATGGCGTAGCAAAACGTTTAGCTGGAACACACTCCGTATATAAAGTATCCCCCTCTTCATATCCAAGCATTGAAGTTGCAACAGGCCCTGGAGCAATTGCATTCACTACAATGCCGTAGTCAATCAATTCCGCAGCTGCACCAAGCGTAAACGATTTTACTGCATTTTTTGAAATCTCATATGGAGTATATCCAGGCTTTAAAGCTGCTGCAGAACTCACATTCAATATGTGACCTTTTATGCCATTTCTTTTCATATAGTTTCCAACTGCCTGCGTCATAAAGAAAAGGCCTTTAAGATTTATGTTCATAACCATATCATATGTCTCTTCGGAAACATTGCCAAATTTTTGATTTCCATGTACACCTGCACAATTGACAAGAATATCTATTCTTTTTTCAGGGAATTGCTCTATCGCACACATTACTTTATCATCGAATAGTGAAACTTGACTTAGATCAACCTGTATGCCTTTTGCATTTTCGCCAAGTTGTTCAACAGTCTTGCAAACCTTTTCTTTATTGGTACCTGAAATAACAACTTTCGCGCCTGATGAAATAAATGATTCGGCTATAGCTTTTCCAATTCCACCAGTTCCACCAACTATGAATGCTATTTTACCCTTTAAAAGTTCTTCTGAGTATTTTGGTATATTTACCGAAACAATATTCTTTTCATTTTTCTTTCCGAAATAGTAATCAATTACGCCTCTTACTTTCAGTCCAATATTCATTTTGTTTCTCCCAATCAATTTTTATGGATAACTTTTTGGATTTTCTGAATATTAGATTCTCCAATTAAACTCTGCGCCATTTTCTTTGTTACTGAAAGTATACTTTGACTTTCTGTAGACAACGATCCGATTTTCTTGAGAAAATCAATTGAACTTACATCCTCATGATCATCCAAAAAGACTTCAAATAGCATTGGTTTATCACTATGCTCCGCAGCTACAAAGTAATCAATGTTATTCAGAAATTGGTCTTTGTTATTTGCTGAAAAGTATTTAAATCCCAGATCCTGCGCATAGTGCTTCAAAAGGGTTCGAGACTCATTTCCATAATGTCCATAGGCCGAGATATAATCATTCGCAAAATCACCAAGCCCTGCCTTTTGAACATTTCCAAGTGAGTTTTTAAACTCTCCTCCCAATCCATTATTTACCACCATAATGCGTATATTAGACGATATGTGTCTATTCCCCAAACTATTCATATCATAGAAAAACGCAAGATCGCCAAAAATTCCGTAATACAATTTTTTAGGAGAAGCTAGAGATGCACCGATTAAGCTTGATACGCCTCCATCGATTCCAAATCCACCAGTATTTGAATAGCCACAAATGCTTTGATTTAGATCAAAGCAATTCCAGCACCTCAACGAATTCAATATTCCAAAATGTATAACACTGTTAAGAGGCATTTTGTCATGCATATTTTCTGCAATCCACATCGAAGAGTACGGCAATTCAGTATTCTCTAGAGCATTTCTTAAATTACAATATGCTTTATGCCACTTTTCATATTGTCCAGTTTTTTTCTCTACAGTATTTTCACCATATGCTTCAAAGAAACAAATTTCATTCATTTCAAAAACATTTGTAAGGTGCTGGTACGTATCTCTAATCTCGCCATCTATACTAACACGCCATACTTCTGGGGAACTGACTGGCCACGATGCTGAGATGTTTCCAATATGAATCAACAAATCGACTTTATAATTAGGATAACCCGTAATATTAAACATCCCACACGGAATCCCATATTTGCCCACATAATTACTTGTTTGATCATATAGGACTACTGCATCATACTTTTCGCAGAAAGAATCCACCGCAGTTACGAGCTTTTCATTCCATATAGAGTGTGCCCCAACAAAAATGGCAATATTACCTTTTGTAATGGTTGGCAATACGCTGTTTTCGTAATATCTTCGAATCACACGCTCTTTAGGCAGTTTCTGAATAGAAAAGTCCAAACTATACGAAGTTGTCAAATTGATATGAACTGGACCGCCACCATTTCTTCTGGTTTCTAATAGAGCATCATTTACTTTCAAGTTACATTCCCACTCATCCTGCTCATTTTGCACAACAGGAAGATGCACACTTTTAACCGCAATATCATTTGGAATAACCGACCTATCAATTAGCTGATCTCGATTTTGTCCTATCCATGCAATGGGGCGAGTTGCGGTAATCGCAATAATCGGAAGTTTTCTGTAATATGCTTCTGTTAATCCTGGCATATAATTTCTTGATGCTGTTGCACCTGTGCAGCAAATCACAACAGGCTCAGCAGATTCTTCAGCCAGACCGCATGCAATATATGCTGCAGAGCGTTCATCTACTGATGAATATAACTCAAATTCGCCATCATACTGTGCGCTTGCGACAAAAGATGCATTTGCACTTCCCGGACTTAACACCATTTTCTTTACGCCATGCTCTTTTAATAATGATAAGAGAATCCGTACATTTTTTTCGCTTGAATACATAAGCACTATCCCTTCATAAAACTATTAAGCATCAATTTTTTAGGTGTTCTAACAGTCGATTGAATTTAAACTTTGTTATTTTATTTACAAGGTCTATCATCTGAATATAATAGCCATTTTTTTTGTAGAAGATAAGCAAAAAAATATTAGACATCATACATGAAATTAGCAGATTCAATATAACCTGAACGCCAAGTGGCATAATATTCGTTACGGTACATACTATCCGGCACAAAAACATTATAAAGCACGCCACAAAAAAGTATAAGGAAAATTCACAAGTAAATTTTTTCCAACTTCTATGAAAAACGTATTTAAAGACATTACTTATCATCCATGGCATAGATATAAACACATAGCTTATTATTGTTGAAAGCAATATTGCATAAATGCCCCAAAATCGAACCAAGGTAATATTAAGGAACAAATTCACCATTGCTGCAATAAGTGGGCGAAATCTATCCTGATGCCATACGCCTGCAGCATCCTTATACATTCCATTCACCTGTTGCATCGTCACAAGATAAAAATAAATACAAAATAGTGCAACAACAACTTCATCAAAAATATAATCTTTTCCTACCCAAAGTTCGATAAAGGGCTGATATACCGTTGCAAAGCAGCACATGCAGACTGTAACAATCCAATTTATAAGGAATGTAAGCACCCTAAAATCATTATAATTTTTCTCTGTGCTCTCCGTTACCATGCTGTTACCGACTCCAGCCAAACAGGAGCTAAAAACTACTGTCAAAGTTCCCATAACAGAGGACATAATAAAATAGTAGTTTTGATACATAGCAAGAATCGTCAGACCTAAAAAAGCGGAAATGACAATTGTATCTGCAGAATTAACAATTGTTGCTCCAAGTTTTGCAGTAAACAGGTCTTTTATTCTATGATTGATTGTTTTGACTGTTTCATCTGGCAGATTTCCTTTCGGCTCCATATCTGGGTATAGACGCGATGCTGCCATTGCAGTGATAACGTTTGCCATAGCCTGTGTAAAGAGCATAACAATAATGTAAAGATAGTAATTATGAAACAGCCATAAAACAATTAGCTGTATTGCATATTGAAGTGATGTTGTTAAAATTGTTATCTTACTCGCTATGTCACTTCGCTGATATGCTTGAAGCAAAGAATTTTTATAGGCAAATAGCCAATATGTCATCACCGTAGCTGCCAAATTCAAAAAATACAAAATATAGATATTTAATTGCCCAGGAATATCTCCGCTTATTAGTTTGGGGATCAATGGGGTCAATAACATACCAGCGCAGGCGATTATCAGTCCAATAAAAAAATAGTATTTTTTATATAGCTTTAACAATGCACAAATCGTTGATTTGTCATTCTCAGCAATTGGCTTATACATACTATAAACCATTGCTGAGCCCACTCCAAGTTCTGCAAGATTCAAGACTTGCAAAATGGATGTAAACAAACTATTTAGTCCTAAATACTCTACCCCCATCAGATAAATCATCGCCGTCCGCATTATAAACGGCAATAAAATTTGGTAAAGTTTCAGGATGACTCCAAACACTATATTTCTTGTTGCGTTTTGAGTTCTGCTCATGTCATTGTACCTTCTCTTTTTTTGCCAGCACCATTTCTAAAATGTCTGTCGTTTTATGAGCTTCAGACTTCATAAAGACATGTTTATTGCAAAGGTCCTTTTTGTATTCATCATAATGATTCACAAGTTGATCAAAACGATTTTCCAAAACCTCTTTTGACAAATTCTGAAGATCAATACAATATTCTGCCAAATCCATTTTTTTCATAAATCCTTTCATCTTCTGTTCATATGATACAGAAATAAAAGGTGTTCCCATCTTTGCGGAAAAAATATTACTATGGTATCGCATACCAATAACTGCGTACAACTGGCCGATCAAATATTGTTGAAAATAAGTATCATATCGTTCATCATTTGCTGTCACCACAAAATAATCATTTGTGTCACGGCAGAATGTACACATCAAATCATAGTCATTTCCGTTTCCATATAGTTGTGGAATAAACACCACACCATATCCAGCCTTTGTAAGGCTGGAGAGGAATCCCTGAAATACTTCATGAATGTTCTTGGCTATTATAGGATTTTTTGAATACACTGGATGCCATAGTAAATCGGTAATTGTCACACCTACACATTTCTTATGTTTTTCTAGAAATTCTTTCAATTCAACATATTGATTCAGTTTTTCTTGATTCTGTGCAATATTCACATCATGTTGAAAGGCCGAGTCTAAAGTCAAAGAAATTGCTTTATCCGGAATAAAACTGCGTACATATTTTTCCGAAATTGGATCTCTTAAAACAATAGCTTCTGCGTGTTCCAGTATCTTTTTACGCCATGAATTACGTTCTTCTCTTTGAAATGGCCCCATAGATGGAGCATAAAACATATATGGCTTATGCATCGCAATCAGCAAATCATAGATTGCAAGATAGGTTGGCTCATCACCATAATATGTGTCACCAATGCTGGGGCCACCCGGTGCATGTAAAATAATGTCAGCTTTGGAAATTTCTGAAATCAGCTCTTTCTCATGCGCAGAAATCGCCACTTTTCCCTTTGTCAGAACCGCTATTTTATGTGCAGCTTTTGCCTTGGAAGAAATCGGCATAAACTGATGAATCATTTTTACATTCGATGGCATATTTGGATATTTTGTACCTGCACCACGGATAGCCAATGTAAATTTAACCTCTGGATATGCAACACTTATTTCATCTACCATTGCATGAACAGCTGCTTCATCGCCACGGTTATCCGGATGGCAGTTAATAACTAAAATTTTCATTTTTCTTTTACCTTATAAATCGAATTTTTTCAACCATTCTGGAATAGTCAATGCCTGATAACCTGTTTCGACATATGGCTTTTCTATAAACGCATCATCTATGACTATGTTGTTCCTGTCTACAATCAAGATGTTATCAGAATAAATTGGGTATTCATTTATGAACGGATTTACCGTAACCACTTTCGTCTTTGTTAGTAACGCATCAAATGAACGTGTAGTAGGGCCTTCTTGTGTAGATTGCGGTACATCCATAAGAACCTTAGATTTCCGCATATACGCGATATATTTTTCATATGTTAATGGCTGGTCATGGCAAAACTGTCCATTTGTATGTGCAGGATCATACAAATAAATGAACAGCCTGTACTTTTTTCCATATTTTGAATACAATTCATCTGCAATTTTCTGTCGATCCGAGTGTGCCGATCCAATAAAAAGAATATCATATAAATCTTTTGAATCATGTCCTACTGTTTCATTTTGGACAAACATCGGACAATACGAAAAATTATACTTTTTACATTCAGAAATATTATATGCAAACCTCTCATCAAAGAACTTGATATGTGATTGTTTTATTAAATTTTTCACATCATCCCACGCATAGTAAATAAACCGTGCTTGTGGTTTTTTTCCCTTTACTACTTGATAAAATTTATCAGACAAAAAAGATCCATTGATGCAAAATACCACCGAATAGTAATTCTTCGTTGTATTTATCTTTTCAAGCGTTTGCATCAAATACTTAGCTTCCGCTCTTTCTTGATCATGTTCCTTAATCGCCGAAAATAGCTTTCGCAACATCCACCGAAATTTACTGCATCTTTTATATTCTTCGAGAATCACTTTATCAAATTGGTCGCAATCAAGCAATGTTACTTCATATTTTTTTTTCAACTGATTCTGCAAGCTTTTCTCATATCCCATAAATGAGGGCATTAAAAGTAAAAGCCTCTCCACTTGAACCATCCTTTCAGTTATATATGCTCTCTTAGCAACAATGTTGTTTTTTCAACGATATCTCTCCAAAAAAACCGATTTTTCAGAATTTGCACAGTACTTTTTATTTTTTCGATGCTTGATCCATTTTTTATCATTTGCTTTTCGCTTTTATAGTATGAAAGCTGTTCAAGCTGCCGACGGAATTTTTCAGAATTGAGAAATTCTGTAATGGTGTCTTCCGTGAGCAAATCAATCTGCTTCATATTTTTGGCAAGATAATCTCTTAGTAAAAACTGTTCAGTCTCATGTGATTTTGATACGCCACTCTGACGTATTCTATAACTCAGTTCAACTTTCGGGATATTCCCAACTTTATATCCATTTGCTATTGCCCGGAGAATAAAATCGTAATCTTCACAATGCGGTGTTTTTCGGTATCCATGTAATTCCAAACAAACTTCCCGTTTTAAAAGCCACGTAGGATGACAGATACAGCTTCCCCATCGCATAAACTTTACAATTTGATTATGATTTTGGGGAAACCTCATTAGAGGCTTTATCGTTTTTCCGTTCTCATCAATTATTTCAATATAGCTACCAACCATATCCAAACGATTATTTTGTAAATACAGCAACTCATCCTGTATTCTGGATGGACAGCTTATATCATCAGCGTCCATTCTTGCCACATATTGGCCGTTACAATATTTCAATCCGCTGTTTAAACTTTTTACGAGTCCTAAATTTTCTTCATTATGTATTATTTTAATTCGACTGTCCTTATATGATTTCAATGTTTTTTCTAATTCATAATTATTGGGATTATCATTGATAATCAAGAATTCAAAATTGGAATATGTCTGCTGTAAAATAGAATTTATACTTTCATCCAATTCTTTCGTTGTTTCATTGTAGGTACTCATAAGGACAGAAATTAAAGGAGTATCCATACCACATCCTCCATTTTAAAGGTTTACTCAATTCTCTTCTTTTTATTCTGAAGCCATGTCAGGAAATAAATAGCATAAATCCACCTATGCTCCATTGCAAAATTGTAAATATACTGCGCCCTATTAAAAGAGACTTTTGGATAATTTCCTATTAATGTTTGAACATCTTTTCTGGAACAAATCTTCCTGATATTTTGAATTGCCGTTCCAAATCCATTTTTATCCGCATAAAATACTTCAAGTTTAATGCAAGTACGAATATGCCCGATAAAATTTGTATTCAGACGATATTTGGCTTCAACTGGCAAATGTAGTTCCTGTATTTTTACACCCATATAATGATACAATTCCATAACAAGTTCTAACTTATTTGGCTTGTATGTATGTGTCAAAGACCCCTCATTAAAACAATAGTAATAAATAGGCTTATGGAGAACATATACTTTTTCGCACAGTGGATATGCATCTGCACTAAATGCCAGATCTTCCCAAATTAATTTTCTTTCAGACGGAAATTTCAAATTATTTTCGGTAAACAGCTTTTTCTTAAACAACTTTGCAGTTGCTGTATAAGAAAGAGCGTCCTCTTTCTTAGCATAATTGCCCATCATGCGGTTAATTATTACACTTTTTATGTCAGCACCTGTATACAGATGTTCTGCTACTGCAACTTTCATTTCTTCATCTTTATAAAACATATTTGCAATTACCACATCTGCATCTGTCGCAGTTGCTGGTTTCAGCATGACTGCAATCGCATCCGGTGTTAAATAGTCATCCGAATCAACAAATGTAATATACTCACCCGTAGCTCTTTCAATACCATAATTTCGTGTCAGTCCAAGGCCTTCATTTTTTTTATGAAACACTCGAATCCGAGAATCTTTCAACTCATATTCCTTACAGATTGAAAGCGAGCTGTCTTTTGAGCCATCATCCACCAAAAGAACTTCAATATTGGGATAACTCTGTCCAATAAGTGAATCCACACATCTCTTCAGATACTTTTCTACATTATACACAGGAACAACAATTGATACTTTCTGCTCCATCCTTTCTTTCTCCTTTCCCTCAATACCAATTTAATAGAATCCCCAGTTTTAGAGCAAGTGTTCCACTGAACGTCAGCCTTTTGAAAGCTGGATCAAATAAAAGTGACAATTTGTCTTTGAACACTTTTTTGTAATCGCTTGCCCTTTTCAGAAAAGCGCGATCCTCTGACTGCAGAAGGTCACTATAAGCCTCTAACATAGCTGCACTGATATTCGGATACGATTTCTTTTGTAGCGTCTTTTTCAGTCTATATTGAATCGCGGTTTCTTTTGTTCCTTCTCCCGTAACACTGGTATCATACCGAATCCAATAATAGAGTTCTTCATCTACAAAGTATACCTTACCAAACCAGTAGCATAATGTTCCAACCCACATATCATGAGGCAAATCGTCCACTTCAGGCCACACTCGGCAAACAAGTTCTTTTGCACTTTTATTGATAACCGTTGCTGCTCCATAATTATATGTTTTGATCAGTGTAAGTTTTTTTGTCAGCTGTTCGGACTTCAAAACTTCAACCTGTTCATCCAAGCGATTCAGCTGAACGTCACTCCGCTGCATTTTACAATACGCCAGTTGCGGTACCTGCTCCGCTTCCTGCATCGCTTCAATGCACCGAATCAGCTTATTCGGTTTCCAGACATCATCCTGGTCTGCAAATGCATAGTAGTCTGCATCCCCGCACATCGAAAGACCAAGCCAAAAACTTTTTGCAAAGCCAACATTTTCTCCCTTGATAATTTCAATTTTGTTTTGTGGATGATTTTGTGCATATTCTTGTACAACTTCTACCGTATTATCTTTACTGCAATCATCTCGCACCAAAACCTGAACATCTACACCAACCTGCTCAAAAATTGAATCCAATTGTCGTTCAATATGTTTTGCGCCATTATATGCAGAAATTACAACTATTACTGTTTTCATATTATTTCTATATTTCCTTTATATATTTCGTCAACTTTCTTTCCCATGGTTTTAATGATACTATCAACTCTAACATCATTAAAAGCCCAAAGAATAAACGGAAGAAACGAGTAATCCACCAAGTCATTATCAACAAAATTTGCTATAAAGACTGCAATTAATGCTCCTAATACACATGCGTTTCCCTTATTCTTTTTCGCCAAACAATAGGCAATCAAAAAGTAAACAAGTATAATTAAGATTCCATATCTCAATATTACATACAGATATCCATTATCCAAGACAATCGAACTTAAATCATTTCCATCAACATAAGTAATGTTGTCCTTCGCAAACAATTCATTACTCATAATATTTATAAGGTGAATACCAATTCTTCTCATTTTAAATATCGCCAGTCTGAATCTACCTGAAAAGAAATTGTCAATTGTGTCCCAAATTCCGCCTTTTAGTAATAAAAACATCATTGAAAATGAAAAGATTGACATACAAGGTATACTTAAAATCGTAGCTCGATACAATATTTTATGCTCATCTTTCTTCATTTTCTTTACAAAAGCAACAAATAATGATAAAGCCAATGACAGAATCAATCCATTTCTTGAATGACAGAAAATATTTGCAACTCCTGCAAGCAGCATAAAAAGAACTATTACGTTATATCGTAATTTTCCTTTTGCAACACAGATATAATACACTTCTAAATAAAAAATTAACAACGGCAAAACATTGCTATGGTAGAATCCAAATGAATGTCTGTTATAGTTAATTTGCTCTACCGTATTACGAGATGTTAAAATATCTGGCAACACTCCAAACATACAAAGAGCCAAAACACTGATTATACCGATTGCAATTATTCTTGAACTTGTTTTATAAACCCTTTCTATATCAACCTTTTTTGAATTATAAATAAGTAAGATTAAAATACTCCAATATAAATCTCCGGTTTTCACTCCATACAGCAATGTTACCATTAAAATAGTAACCATCCGGAAAAAATCTTTCTTCTTTAATCTCATATTAATGCAAGAAATGAAAACCAATATATATGATCCTATACGCAAATATCTCGCTAATATATCCATGCTACCGATATTATAGACATCGCCAATAAACAATGATATATATAGTATAATGTAGGACAAATAAAATAAAATTTCATCCTTTTTAAATTTTGTTATCACTTTTCTCCCCCATGATTCAACATCTGCGCAATACAAAGTAAACTAAATTTAATCGATCTAAGTTTTATGCCATAAACCAAGCTCCAACCCAAAATACGAATATATCCACAAAGCTTACTGCTAAAACCATTAAGACTTGAATAATATAACGTATCATTTATTCTGATGCGGAATCGATTCCAGTATTTTTGAACATCCTTGCTCTCGCTGCGCTGAAAAAAGTTTTGATATATTTTTACCGGAAGTACGCAAAAATTCAATTTTTTCTTCCGAAAATCATCAAACAACTTTGTATCGACACAATCCATAAACAATCCTTCATCATAGGTATACCCTTTGTACGCTTTTAATCTTACAGCAAGGCAACTATTGATTGCATTGAATTTGTTCTGTGGAATTTGTTGCTCTGGAGATTTAATGTATTTTCCTTTCAGCCATCCTGACTCATTTGGCGAATAAATCACACCATTTTGCCCATATATCACAGGAACAAAAACATCAAACGTTTTATCCACCACTTTATTTTTCAAGCAATCAAAGTATTCCTGTTTTACAGGTGTATCATCGTCAAACCAGATTACAATATCATCCTCAGACTTATCTTTTAGGATAGAAAGTGCATAGTTGTATGCTTTTGATAAGCCAACGTTTCCTCCCATACTATGATAAGTCAGCAAATCAATTGGGAAATATTCCTTGTTTTCCGCCACATAGTCATCTGTGCTATTATCTAATACAATAATGTGAAGTTGCTCTTCCTTGAGCTGCATTAAATGCGAAACCGTAATCGATTCCTGTATTTTTTTGTTGTATAAAACAACAACTGCATAATATTCTATCACCTTTTTCACCTTGCTTCGTTCTCACAGTATTTCAGAAACACATCTTCATACTGTCTGCAAATCTTGTCCCACGTATACTCTTCAGCCACACGCCTCTTAGCCTTTCGTCCCATTTCTGCAATTTCTTCGGCACTCATCTTATCTGCACGATCAATCAATCTTGCAAGACAGCCCGGCTTGCGGCTCCAGTACAAAGCACAATCTTCTGCGACTTCTTTATTGAAGCCAACGTCAACCAGCAGATTCAAATCCGTGCTGCCCAAAGCCTCAATCAGTGATGGATTCGTACCACCGACCGTATGTCCGTGGAAATAAGCATAGGCGTTCTCTCGAATCTTCTTCAGCAGTTCCTGGTCGTACACAGTACCAACAAATTTGATTCTCTTATCGCCCTTGAAATGAAGTTTTTCCTCAAGCTCATTCAGGAACTTTTCATTCACATTTGTAATAATGGCAAAATCCTTTTTGCTCTTGCTCTTCATGAACTCTCGAATCATGACCTCAAAAGAGTTCTCCGGTACAAAACGACCGACGACAAGGTAGTAGTCCTTTTTAGTCAATCCTTTTTCCTTATACCAGTTCACTAGCTTTTCATCATCATCGGACAGCTTGCTAAGGGTCAAATCTGCACCATACGCAATAAATGTAGTCTTCGGATTTCGATCCTTGATGCCTTTTCCGTCATAGCACTCGTGGATATACTTCTCGATGTTCACTGAGTCGCAGATAGCAAGGTCACAGTATTTAACCATCATCTGCTCGGAAATCTTCCAGTACTTCCGAATCGGCGCAGACCACTTTGCTCTCATCCACTCGTGTCCGCCCGATGTCAAGTCTTGGACAACATTTTTCACAAATTTCTATTTTAGAAGTGCTTCCACACCCCGCCGCAAATCCTTGATTTTCCTTGATATTCCGCCATTTTTCTCTTTGGCGGTCTATTTTTTTGCCCTAATCTTCATTTTTACCGCTGATGATCTAGGTTCTTCGCCTTTTTTCAATCATAAAAGAATCCTCGTTTAATCTTTTTCTGTGCTGCGCCATATCTTTACAGGATTCCATATCAATCTTTTCCAAAAATCCTGCTTATCTCTGGTTTTTCCATCAAAAGCAGAAATTCGATCCAACATGCCATCAACAGCCCGAAAAGATAGGTGTCAAAAATGCCCTGAGATTTTTGTTAAAAAAGACTAAGATTTTTAATTTTCGAGCAAGCGATACACTTTTCCCTCTCCATCATGTTCTTTGTTAAAAAATAAACATTCGTTAAAAGTCCGGCAAAGATTCATCTGGGTTGTCAAGAAGATAGTCTTTTTCACAATAAAAAAGCTCCCACCTGCAACTCAAAGTTTCCTTTGAATCACAAGTGGGAGCCACTACCAAATCTTCAAATATTATTCTTAGTTCTCTTTTTGTTCTGCTTCAATTTCAGATTTTTTTCTTCTACCCCGGCGTTTCTTTTCTGTTTCCGGTTTCACATCCCCAATATCATAAATGACAACTTGCTCATCCGGGTACAAGGTTCCATTCAAGGTATAGCTAAGTTTACCACCGTTGTCATCCTCGAAAGGCAGCATTCTCCGAAACTCTACCTGGATAGCCGGCACCTTAATGCTGATTGCATAAGTCTGCTTGCTTTCCTCATTACTGAACTTGATCGCATTCGGATCTTTTTCTGAACAAGGCTGAATCGCAATCTGCCTGGTCTTTGCGTTGAGCAGCACCTTGATGTAAGGCGCGTAGTTTAACTCTACAGCTGTTGCCTTATTGAATTTCAGGCTGTTTGAAGTCACCGTCATAACAGACTCGCCTTTCGGTTGCTTTAGATTGATTACCTCAAATCCTTTCAAAATTTCCATTTCACATTCCTCGCTTTCATATTCTATGTGTACCTGCTCTGGCTTTGCATCAACCAGTGCCATCACCTTTTCTGTTGCCGTTTCCAATCTCTTGAAGGAAACAGCCTTCCATGTAGGTCTGATGGGAACGAATCCTAACAGCACTCCTTTTCGTAAAGGAATCAGCCTTTGCTGCTTGAGTCGAATGCGCCTCCGCTTGCCTGCAATCTGTTCCAGCCGTACCTGTGCCTTATCCCAGATCTCTCGTTCTACGATTGCGGGGTGATGGTCTGGTATAAAATACTGCTCCACCTCGCCTTCGTTTTTCTTGGTCTTGTGTGTCAAACAATCTACCGTATAGGTTTTCTGCATCAGAACGTCGCCGCAGTATTTTTCATTCCGCAGGATATTCTTGACCGATTCACCCGTCCACGGGTTATTTTTGATCGTTCTGATTTCCAACGCATTGAGCTTTTCTGCAATTTCTGCCGGGTGCATTCCTTTATCAAAGCTCATATAGATGGTACGAACAATTTCAGCTTCGTTGGTAACGATCACCATTTCGCCATCATCGTCCGTATCATAGCCCAGCAGACTCGTCGTACTGATTTTCTGCGTTCCGGCCTTCATCCGGCTTCGAGTTGCCCACTTGATATTAGTGGAGATGCTTCGGGATTCCTCCTGTGCGAAAGAAGCCAGCATCGTCAGAAATACTTCTGCCTTTTCATCCAGACTATCCAAGCGTTCCTTGTCAAAATACACACTGACAGGTGGCCGGAGGTTCCGCAGCAATCGAATATTAGTCAGGCAGTCCACCACATTACGAGCAAAACGACTGATAGACTTCGTAAGAATCAGATCAATTTTCTTAGCCTTTGCATCCTCTATCATCTGCTGAAACTGCACTCGATGCTTAACTTGTGTACCAGAGATTCCCTCATCCGCATAAATGCCTGCCAGCTCCCAGTCTGGATGCTCCGCTATAACAGTGTTGAAATGTGCCATTTGCTCTTCCAGACTGGTTTCCTGCGCCTCCTGATCTGTGCTGACACGACAGTATGCAGCGACACGCTTTTTAGGTGGTTCTTCTGTTTCCGCCACGACACCCACTGTTGCAGGAATTATTTTCACATCATAGGTCTTTGTCAGGCGAGGTGTCTTTTTTCTTCCCTTTTCCTTACGTCGTTCTACCACAATCGGCCTTTTAGCATGACTATCGCTTGCCACATTTCGCCCTCCTTCCACTTTTTCTTCCTATTACAAAGTTGCCCATGTTATAGCATTATCATTAATGTCATAACATGGGCAAACACTATTTACAGACTCTCTATCTTACTTATTATACCGCATTGTGGGTATCTCCACAATATCCATTTGCATACTCACCCCGTATAATGAGACGTAAAGAACGATTTTTTACAAGCAAAAGTGGTGACAGCTTTGATTGATTTTACTCCTCTGTGGGAAACTATGCGCCGCAAGCAGGTAACGCAGTACCAACTTCTCAAAAACGGCTTGGACAACAAAACGCTGGACACCCTGAAAAAGAATCGGAATATCACACTATCCACATTAGAAAAGCTCTGTCTGATGCTCGATTGCACTCCCAATGATGTCGTGCAGTTCATTCCAGACGATAAAAAATAATGCCGTCATAGTACCGTATAATCGGTGACTGTGGCGGCATTCCATTATATATAGGTAGAAACGCTCATTCTATAACTATCACATTCCTGCGGAATGAAACACCCGCCTGGTCGAGAAGATTCACAAATCCTCTCACCCAGACGGGCGTTGTTTTTTTCGTGCAGTTTCAAAGGCAGGCTATCCGGGACGGTCATCTTATATGTACCACACCTGCCGAAGCATTACTGCCGCCAATTCCAGAAGAATCACCATACTGCCGACCGCCTGCGGTATCATAAAAATCACGAATCCACCGATCATCATTTGAAATGCTTCCATCCCCTGCGACTGCTGCAGGAGGTATGAAAGCACCGCCGTTGCTAATAACACACTGCCTAGCAGATAGAAAAACCACGCAGAACAGTGATGCAAAAATACCACAAACCACTTCGCCAGCCACACCGCAAGGAGTAGCGGCAGAGTTATCATCACCAGCACCAATTTTAACAGCCATCGAATTGCTTTCATAATGTCCTCTTTCTGGCTGGTCTGTTGCCCATGTTATAGCACACTCTTTGGTGTTCCAACATGGACAACCCCGTCCTCTCTCAAATTTAGCTTGTGTGCAGTGCTTTTACAGTATCCTGTATGCTCCGCTCATATTTGAACCGTACCACGATGCGTCCTCCATCATGCACAAAGACATTTTCGATAAAGGCCGACACCATACCCGCTGTGAGCCTCGTCCCGTGCAGGAAATTTTCTGCCTGCTCCGCTGCTGCGCGTACCGTTCCCGGCACAACACTCTCAGCGGATTCTTCCGCTTGGGATTGTTCAATTTGCTCTTGCACCTCTGAAATTCGTCTGTCACACTCCTGCTTTTTCTGCTTGTAGGTATCCAATGGGAGTGTTCCTGCTGCGTATTCTTCATACATCCGCATCTTCTCACCTTTCAGGTTTTTAAGTTCCTGCTCCATCAGAG